>VFQO010000076.1_pt1 | contig 126846 bp, 141 predicted proteins | sample 3512331 | NCBI WGS metagenome assembly VFQO01 (sample SAMN10412371, study PRJNA504923) | tailings metagenome | isolation source: Replicate 3 from Balatoc abandoned mine | place: Philippines: Itogon, Benguet | collected 2017-08-28 | reverse complement strand
GCAAGGACAGCCAGGCGATGTTCCTGTTGCTCCGCGGCCTCGTGCCCGCCAAGCAGCTGGTGGTTGTGCACGCCGTCCTGCCTGAGGTCGAGTGGGATGGGGTTCCCGAGCACATCGAGGCTACCGTGGGCTCCACGCCCATCCACTACTGCCAGTCCCGCCGCACCCTGATCCAGATGATCGAGGAGCGCGGCATGTTCCCCTCGCCTGCTCAGCGCCAGTGCACCAGCGACCTCAAACGCGGCCCCATCGAGCGCACCATCCGCCACCTGGTCAAGGCACGCAAGGAGGCCGGCGTCGAGTCCCCGGGCCTGATCGTCAACTGCATGGGCATGCGCGCTGAGGAGTCGCCCAAGCGCTCCAAGCTCCAGCCTTTCAAGTTCAACCCCGCCAACAGCCTGAACGGCCGCGAATGGTACGACTGGCTCCCCATCCACGACTGGAAGGTCGAGGAGGTCTTCGGCGCCATTGCTGCGGCTGGCCAGAAGCCTCACTGGGCCTATGAGGCAGGGATGTCGCGCCTCAGCTGCGTGTTCTGCATCATGTCGTCGAAAGCCGACCTGATCACCGCCGCCAAGCTCAACCCCAAGATGTACGCCCGCTACGTGGGCCTGGAGCGCAGCACGGGCCAAGTCATGATCATGCCGGCCAAGATCCAGGGCATCCTGAACAAGCTCAGCCTTGAGCAGATCACCGGCATCCAGGCGGACATGAGTCTGCTTGAAACCTTTCAGACCAATGAATCCAAGGAGATCGAAGATGAACTCACTGCTGCCTGATCACCCCGCTGCCGATGTGGATGCCGTCCAGGATGCTGTGGTGTCCTGGCAGGTGCGCCGCGCCGACGGCAGCCCCAATGCGACCTGGGAGACCTGCACGAAGGAGTTCTACGACGCCACACTGACGACCGGCCGCTACGCCGGCTACGAGACCGGGCCCAAGAGTGAGGTGCGGGACCTGGTGCCGGCGGAGCTTCTGCGTGAACAGGTGCGGCTGGTCGCCGAACTTCACGCTCAGCTCAATCGCCTGATGGACCTGGCCGCGTTCATCGACCCGAATGCCCAAATCATGGGCTGGCTGCGTCAGGAGCGAGGCGAATTCGAAGGCCCGCAGACCCTGGACCCCTTGTTCCTGGTGGGCCCGCTGCCGCCCGAGCCCCAGCATGGCGCCACCTACACCCCGCTGACGGTTGCGGCTGGCTGGCAGCCCATGGAGACGGCGCCGAAGAACGTGGTTGCTCGCGACGGCAACAACCACTACGGCCCCTCCATTCTCCTCGACCTGGGCTATGGCGAGCCGGTACGGGGCCGCTGGTGGCAGCACATGGATGGCGCAAACAACTTCCTCGCCGATGGAGGCCGCGCGTGCTTCCCGAAGAAGTGGATGGCGCTTCCCGCGCGCGATGGCGTCGAGCCGGTGGAGCGCCCCAACGTGCTACCCGACGATGGGGACTTCTTCCGCGTGCTGCACGCGAACCTGGAGCACGACGGCTACGCCTGGTGGCTGCCCGAGGTCGCGGTCAATGAAGGTTCCAGCTCAGAGGATCGCCCGTCCATGGACGACTTGCGGGCAGCGATCGCCAAGCGCTTCGAGATGGTGGTTGGCTGAGGTCTGCTTCTTTGGTACGAAGTCGATATCTTGACTTCATGATCTCGACCAATCTTCATCGCACACCGTCCGCGACAGGTTCGCACCCGTCACGGGCCATCGCCGGTGGCAGTACTCAGCTGGATCTCTTCGCAGCAATCCAGGACGTCTACCGTGAGGCCGCAAACGACGGCTCTGTGGTCTCCAACCGTGATCTCTACCCCGAGCTCGTCAAGCGCGGTGTGCTGAGCGCCGAAGAGATCTCCTCTCGATCCCCGATCGGCCGGTCTGGCGCTTTGCACAGCACTGGCGCGCGCCGTGTCCGCTGGCTTCAGCAGACGATGCGCACCATGGGCCTTCTGGAGCGGGTTGGTGATCGCCGCGGCCATTGGCAGCTCACCCCGGGCGCCAAGCGCGAGCTGACGATCGCGCCGGCGGGCGTGGCCATGCTGGCCTTCGAGACGAAGTACGGTTTTGCCATCTGGTCGGACTGCCGCACCCTTTTCTCCAGCCTGTCTGAGCCCGTTCACCTGGTGCTCACCTCCCCGCCCTACCCCCTTCGAAAGGCCCGGGCCTACGGCAACCCCACCGAGGCAGAGTACGTTGACTTCATCGTGCGCTGCCTTGAGCCCATCATGAAGACGCTGGTCGATGGTGGCTCGGTGTGCCTGAACATCTCCAACGACATCTTCGAAGAGGGCTCACCCTCCCGCAGCCTCTACCGTGAGCGCCTGGTCCTGGCCTTGCACGACCGGCTCGGGCTGTCCAAGATGGACGAGTTGGTCTGGCTCAACAAGTCCAAGGCGCCCGGGCCCTACCAGTGGGCGAGCAAGCGCCGTGTCCAGCTCAATGTTGCCTGGGAGCCGGTCTACTGGTTCGATCGGCAACCCTCAGGCGGTGCGCTCGGACAACCGCAGGGTGCTGCAGCCGCACACCGAGCAGCAGAAGAGGCTGATCGCCGCGGGCGGCGAACGCCGCGACGCCGTCTACTCCGATGGCGCGTATCGGATCGTCCCAGGCGCCTTCGGTAACGCTACTGAAGGGTCGATCATGCGCAATGTGTTGGAGGTGGGCCATCGCTGCCGGCGCAACAACGCTGTGCGGGAGTACATGCGTGATCAGGGTCTGCCTACCCATGGTGCACCGATGCCGTATGCCTTGGCTGATCGCCTGGTCCGATTCATGACCGAGAAGGACGACCTGGTGGTGGACCCCTTCGGTGGGACGCTGACGACGGCTCAGGCGGCTGAGGAGAATGGGCGGCGCTGGATCACCTCGGAGCAGGTGCTGGAGTACATCCAGGGCGGGCGGTCCCGATTTCCTATGGAAGAAGAGTCTTCAAGGAGAGCCGATGCCTAAGACTTCGCATGTGTATGTGCTCTTTCACAGATCAGAACCAAGACTGAAAATCGGGAAAGCCAATACCGTCAGCATCCGTGCACACGATGTGATTGGAGATGACATTGACCGAGCGCGCTCGTATTTCATTGGTGTACGGTCAGCACGCGCGGCTCACAAATTGGAGAGTAGTCTCCACTACGCCTTCTCGGCATGGAGGATTGATGGACTGCCACAAAACCTAGACGGTAGGACCGAGTGGTTTTCGACTTTATGTAGCGTTCGACTGCGGGACTACATTGAAGCAAACCTCGACCTTTTCCGAGGGGTCATATTTGATGGTGTTACCCAGCCATCCACAACTACCAGACCTGTTTCGCACTGCATGCCGAGTTTATCCTTTGTCTCAAAGAGGACAAATGGGTTCTCAACAAAGCTGTTGTTCGTTCCAAAACACGATTTCGCTTTTTCAAAGCCTGCCGAGCTGCTTGCGATGGAGGTAGTGTCTGGTGAATTTGGAAAGGTGTCGCGCAAGCTGTACAACAGGCTTCTGCAGTTAAGCGCAAAACGGTGTCACGAGTTGATGCTGGCGGGCGTCGCCCCAACAGTCGATGTGATCCATGAGTCAACCCTATCATCCTTGGTGGCTCATATGCCCGGGAAACCATCTCAATGGTCCAGCACTGCGACAAGGCATCTGAAAGAATTGCAGTTCACTCAGGTGGTTTGGATCTCGACAGGTGGTGATGCCGCAAAAGCAGGCTTAGGCGTAGCGAACCTGCTCTCAATGGTTGAGGTCATCCAGGGGGGCAAAGGTATACCCTCTCGCGTCAGATGGAAGCTGCCTCAAAACGTTCTGGAATCTTTGATAAACCCGTCCACTCTCGCGAGCCTGGATCTGTCGGTAATGGGTTCGCTCAGGAGCTATGCAGCTATCGCTCTATACGAATTTTGCTCTCTCTACAAAAAGAACAAAAGTATGCGTACATGCGCAAAACCTCCTGAATGGTGGGTATCGGTTATCTCACCTCGCGGTGCTCGAACAAAATCTCGTAATCCTTGTTGCGAAGAACCAGGTTCGCATACGATGCCATCTACTTCGCGTGAGTGGAGAAAGTTGAAATTTGATGCAGTGATGGACGCTGTCTCCGAGATCAACATGAAGACCGACCTTTTGGTCGAACTTCAGGAGTCGCGCCTTGGAAAGTCTGTGTTTGAAGTGCAATTCGTTGTGACCCGCAAGCAGATGCTGCAAACGGAAAGCTGCGCCACATCCGATACGGCAGCCAACATTGACACCCGCCATGAATCTACGGAGGGGGGGTCGACTTATTCGCTTGAGAAGAAGCATGTGGAGTCCCTAGGTCGTCCAGAACAAGAAGGCTTGGCTGCAGTCGCTCTTGAGCGCCTGAAAGCGCTGGGTATGGCTACACCAGCCATCTTGCGCGCCTATGAGAACCACTTGGCTGGCGGACCTCTGACAGGCGTGCTACTTGGCGAGGTGACGCGCCAGCATTTGGCAACCCTATCGACAACTTCATGAGTCGCGATGGGTGCTCTACTGACTCGAGACCAAATCAGATGCCAACTTCCAATGCCTCCAATTTGCCGGGTCTGCCTCTTGAAGAGAAGTCGTCTTCGGCAGCCCAACATGATCCCCTTGGCCTCGGTCTTGGGGGATCTATCGATGTTTTGCGACTGATTTCGATGCTTGCGCTAAGTCGCGAGGATGTCGCGAGGATTGCCGGAGTCGCTCCTTCGGCGATTCGTTATGACGATGCCATGCCTCAGACCTTGCGTGAAAATCTTCAGGAGGTCGCAAAGATATTGAACATGGCGGCGCGCTTCTTTGCCGGCGACGAGACCAAGACCGTTGCCTGGTTGAATGCTCGCAACCCGATGCTTGGCGACATCTCACCTCGCGATATGGTCCGCTTCGGGCGACACGACCAGCTACTTCGCTTCATCCAAGTACAGGACCGCCGGGAAAAAGCATTGGATCGCATGGCCGACAACGCCCGAGAGATCGGTTTGGATTATTGATCCCACTTAGTTGATGGGAGGGTGGCGCAGTCGAATCGCCACGCTTCTCGATCCGCTTTTCTTGATCGGGCAACCGGCATCTAGGCTACCTTGATGATGTTGCCGCGCGCCTCGTTCGACAGCGCCTCGGCTACCTGAGCCAGCACCTCTGACGGGGACAGTGGTGCCTCCAGTTTCATGGAATCTTTCTTGCGGATTCACACAGCTGGTTGGCGAACTCCTCAGCCTCTGCCTGCAGACCTAGATCCTCGAGGTCCGCAAGGCAGTCCAGTCGGGCCGCCATCGTGGACTCCTTGTCGACAATCTCCGGTGGGCGGCAGTCACGCTGGATGTGCAGCACCAGTACTGCTTTGCGGCTCTGGTCGTCGGTTCGAATGAGGCCAGCGTCTAGCTTGTCCACGAATCGCTGATCGCCGTCGTAGACGCACAAGTCCAGCCGCGTTGCCGCAGTGATGTTGAGGTCGGGGAAGTGGCGCGATGCGCCCAGCACCCCTGAGATGGCCACTTGATCCATGCCCCGCCTGCTACGCAGGGACAGCAGGCGATCAGCCATCGCACCGGGCAGCCGTGCGTTACCAGTGGGGTCGACGAACCGGACCGAATTGCGCGCTGCCGCGTGCTCGTCGGCCAGCTTGCGCAGCACCAGCGGCCGCAGTCCGTTCAGCAGGATCGGCCCGTCGCGCCCCGGCCACGACGCCCATTTTCTGCAGATCGATCAGCGCGGCGTCGACCGTCTGGTAGCTCGTCCCTGTTTGCCGGCGCAGTTCTGCCAGGGTGAGCGGTGGTAGGCCGCATAGTGCGCGCTCTACTAGCGTGGCTTTGATCTGCTGGCGCGTCACGCGCTTGGCTCCGGTGGCAGCCCTTTCTTGGTGTACTGCGTCGGACAACGCTTTCATGAACTCCTGACTGGTCACGGAAGACTGGCCGTCCAGGTAACGGACGCCTTCGCCGGCGCGGGCTGTGGCCAAGAACAGCTGGTGACCGAGGTCGGGGCGAACAATGGCTCGAAATCGACCCAGTTCCGCACGCAGGCGGTCGCTGGTCAGGCGGCTGTCGACGATGACACAGAGACCGGTGGCAGGACGGGGGGCTGTTCCTACCGCGTAGGCGAGAGACACGAGTGCCTCTCGAACGTCGCGGGCTGTGCTTGTTCGCCTGATCTCGACGAGTACGTCCGGACCGGCTGGGTTGCTCCAGTCCAGCGCGACGCTCTCCCTCTCAATGAAGTTGCGACTTACCATTAAGTTGCGACTTTATTGGTGTAGTTGCAACCAATCAAGCATGGCCCGACCTGTGGTCGCCCCCTTCTTCTGCAAGCCCTCTAGAGGACTACTGCGTTGTATCTGAATCCGATAATTATCCGGATTCGATAAAAAGACATAAAGGCGACTGTCGCTGGCAGCCTCCGTTGCCGCTCGTGGCGCTAGGCGACATCTGTTGAGCTTTCGTGGCTGGATTGGATTCCTCGTGCCCATTCGATATCTTGAATGGAGCAACCAGGACCAAGCATGAACTTCGCCACCTACTTCACCTTCGAGCAGTTCCAGCAGCTCGCCGCCTCCTACAACCAGGCGTTCGCCACTGACAAGTATCAACCGACACCGGAGCATGAACGCCTCGAAGCCGCCGCTGTGGAATCGATTGTTCGATACATGGCCGAGATGAGGGCTGCCGGCGCGCTGCAGCCATCGGATTCCCTCGCAGAGCGCAACCGCTGGGTGGGCGCATGGAATCGGTTTGTGCGAGATCCAGAAGATCACTACGCCGCCGACACTTGCTTGGTGCCGCTTCGCTTGCTGGTCCAGCGGGAGTGCCTGTACGCCAGAACGGCCGATGACCAGCAGATGCAGAACCGGCATGCCGATCTCTGCGTGAAGTTCGACTCCGGAAGCTTCGGCAACTGGGACTTCGATGGCTGCTCAGCTGAACCCTGCCCGGCCACCGGCGAGAAGTTGCGTCCAATGTTGCGAGACGGCTGGAAGCCGGTTCTCCTGAAGTTTTCATTCGAGGGCACTACTTCCGACGAGCGATTCGAGGTCATCACCGAAGGCATCCCTGAGCAGCAGGTGTTGCATGTGTCCATTCCAGTCCCGAGCGGCAACATGATCGCCGCAGACTGGTTTCGTTTTGGCGACAACCTGTTCACCTCGGCTGTCGATGCTCGAAGCCTGGACTTCGACATCAACTACGAGTTCGGCCGTCGCGCCCAGACGGAGTACTACGCCCGTGAGTTTGGCTTCCTCTCGATCAGCGTCGGCAACTCCTCGCCCTCCCTTCTGCAGCGGGACGGTCACCTGGTGCTCGCGTGCGAGACTGGTGACGGTGATCCCGTCGGCAAACCCCTTGGCAGCGTATGCACAGACCTGTGGTGGGCCACAGTGATCGATGAGGCCGTCTTGCGGGACCTCATCGCCCGCAAGCACGGTGACGCTGGACTGGTGGCCCTCGATGAGTACCTGACCAAGGATCGGAACCACTTCCGCTTCAAGGCGCCCAAGGGTGCCCTGCACGCCTATTACAGCGCCGGGCGCAAAAACCTCGCTGAGTTCTCTCCGGTCGGCATCGACTTCGACAAGCTACATCTCCGTACTGTGCACGCCCTAATCAGCGATCGCAAGATCGAGTGGGTGGAGAGTGCACCGAAGACAGTAAATCTGAAGCAGTTGAGTCCCAAGCAGCGACGGGCTAAGGCCTAGTCACTCAGCATGCAAGCACCCTAGGCCCCTGTGCATATGAATGTCAATGTATCACTTGGGACCCATCATTCACCGCCGTATTTTTGGGGGATCCTATGTTTCGACTTGAGCGGCATGAGGTTGAACTTTGCAAGCAGCTTGGTACAACGTACGCCAGTGATATCTTTGACGGATTTATTGAAGTTGTCACTCGCGGCAATGAGGGGATGTCGACTGAGGAATTGAAAAAGCTTGTATTTGATGACTACACAAGCTTTTCCGAGGCGGCAGAAATCATCCTTTCTCGTGCAAAACTAATTGAGCGATCATATCCCGGGTCGAGTTCGCATGAACTCCTGTATGCATATAAACTTTTTGAAGGCGCTTACGAGCGTCAGATGAACATCCTAATTGATCGGCGGGCTAGACTTTACCTGGAGGTTCCATACGCAGAGAAGGATCTCGCTCGTGAAAGTGGAGCGCTATGGGACCCTCTTCAGAAGAAGTGGTACGCACCAACAATCGTGGCAGCACAATCATTGGAGCGATGGCGCCCAACCCCAAAGCCTGTCAATCGTAAACGGCCACAAGCGGCCCCTAGTCTTGAGACCATCTACCCTAAAGGGGGGCCGCAGCGTCTATCCCCACTGTATATCGACCTAGTCCCATCAACAGCCTGGTTTTCCAATCTGAGGTCGGAGATTACTCAAGAGGAATGGTCAGTTGTTAGGCGGGCAACATATCGAAAAGCAAGATATCTCTGTGAAGTCTGTGGAGGTAAAGGGGCTGAACATCCTGTGGAGTGCCATGAGCGTTGGTCGTTCGATGCTGGGACTCGTGTTCAACGCTTGATTGGGACGGTTGCTCTTTGCCCGGCTTGCCATCTTGCTACCCACTATGGGTTTGCAAGGATAAGCGGGAAAGAGAAGGTAGCTAAGAATCAGATCCTCACTGTGAATGGTTGGACGGAAGATCAGCTTTTGGATCACATCCGCCTAGCAGAGGCTGAGTGGTTAGAGAGGAGTCGAATCAATTGGTCACTTGACGCAACATGGCTCATCGACTTTGTTAACCTCTCCGATAAGACTCGTCTTAAGATCAACCAGCATGCTCAAGGGTTAATTAAGAGGACAATTACTCAATCACAGAAGAGTACTGTTGACTCAGCGCGTCGGCGTTATTCTTGATCCTGGGTCTCGTAGCTGGATGCTGAAATCACGACTCAACGATAACGCAAAGCTCTTGTTTTGCGCTCGGTGCACGCATAACGTCGTTTATACGACGTTATAGAGGATCGGCGCCTTCGCGCCTATGTCCTTCGCCCCGAGATCAGCGGTACGTGGCTACCCTCTTCGCCGCTCGCCGATGCAAAGTGGGGCTTGGCCTGGTCGAACAGGTCGGGTGTCTCGGCCGATGCTCTTTTTCGTATCGCTCTGCTTCAGACAGGTTTCGCCGTCATTCTTTAGGTAGTGAGGTTTCATGGACTTGACGTTGTCATTTCGCATTGGTCCGTCGTCAGGCCGACTATGAATGACGCCGTGCGCAATGAGGTTGATCCCAAGCTAAGAAACGTCGAAGTCGGAATAAACAGCACCCGATCTTGATGCCGTCCCCGACTTCGTCTTGTTGGTTTGTTTCGCGAGATGGATTCGATATCCTGAATTGAGGACATCGAAACCATCCGCACCTCATGACCACACACACCGAACAAAGTACCTACCTCTTCATGACCGAGGGCTCCTCCGACAAGGAGTACCACGCCCACTTGCGAGCCCAGGGAGATGGCTGGGTTGTCCAGTACGCCAATGGTCCCCGCGGCCGCGTCGGCAAGACGGCAATGAAGACGGCTGCACCCCTTGCCTACGATGAGGCCCTGAAGGTCTACATCGACCTGGTGAAGTCCAAGACCAAGAAGGGCTACACCGAGGCCGAGTCCGGTGTCCGCTTCACGAACACCGCGATGGCGCAGCAGGCCAGCGGACACGTTCAGCAACTGCCCACGGCCATCGATCGCACCCAGGCAGAACTTCTGCTGCAAAACCCCGACTTCGCCGCCCAGGAGAAGGCCAACGGCGAGCGCTGCAGCATCGAAGTCCGCAATGGCGTTGCGCGCGGCATCAACAAGCTCGGCCTGTACCGCGATCTGCCGGAGAACGTCGCCAGCAGCATCTCTGCCTTCGGCAATGCATTCTTCGATGGTGAAATCATCGGCACGGTGTTCTACGCATTCGACCTGCTCGAGATCAATGGCACTGACCTGCGCCGGCTGAGTTTCCGCCAGCGCTACGAGCTGCTCGACGGCGCGCTGTGCATGGCTCCTGCGGATCACCCGGTACGGCGCCTTCACGCCGGGATCTCCGAAGACGGCAAGCGCGAGAAGTTCACGCGCATCGAGCAGGACAACGGCGAGGGCCTGGTCTTCAAGCGCCTGTCGGCGCCCTACGGGGGTGGCCGCAGCGATGCGGCGCTGAAGTTCAAGTTCAACGAGTCCGCCACCTGCATCGTCACCGGCCTTAACGGGGGACGCTCGGCCTCCATTGGTCTGCTCGACCCCACTGGCGCAACGATCCCCGTGGGCAACGTCACCGTTCTTGCGAACTTCCCCATGCCTGCGGTGGGCGACCTGGTCGAGGTGCAGTACCTGTACTTCAACCCCGGCGGCGCGTTCGAGCAGCCGGTCTACCTGGGCCCGCGCGATGACATCAAGCTCAACGAGTGCGTGATCTCGCAGGTCAACCGCCTGAAGCCTGGTGTGGCGATGGATGCCATGGGCCGCAGGGTTGAGGCCTCTCCGGCCGGCGTGTCCCGCCCGAGGATGTGAGCCATGGCTCGATCCAATGCAGCCTCGCCGCAAGTTCTGGATGTCACCACGGTGCGCACGAGCCTCCTTGCGCGCTACTGCGACCCGTACAAGGGCTGCTGGATCGATCTGGAGGACCCGATCACCATCGACGAGGTGTCTGCAGGGCTTGGCAGTGCTCCGCGGCGGCCGCCGAGGCCCTACGAGACATGGTGGTCTGCCCCCAACACCAAGGCCGCCGTGGCCAAGGTGCGTCGCGACCACATCCGGCGCATCGCCTGGTTCGTGAAGAACGGGTTCCAGGACCCAATCGACGTGGATGTCGGCGTGCCCAGCCTTGGCTACTACAACACCCACCTGATCGTGGACGGCAACCACCGCTTTGCGGCAGCGCTCTACCGCATGCGGGTGCTGGGGGAAGATCCTGTGCTGCCGGTGGCGCTCAGCGGAAGCCTGGAGCACGCCCGGGAGCTCGGGTTTCAACTGGGTTGATGGCTCCATGCGTCTTGGCTTCAGCTATCCGTGACAAACCTGCGTTGTTTTCGTGCACGAATACCCTGATCGATTCATATTCCAAAAATTGAAAACTACCATCCTGAGTTGTCACTTGTAAAGGCTTTGTATATATGGGAAGAGCAACAGATTGGCTCGCAGAAGAGCGCCCGACAATGGTCACAATCCTTCGTGAGATCGAGCGCGCGGCATTGGAGTCTGGGGGCCATCGCAATGGGGTCGAACTACTTGATGCCATTGCCGCCTTGACGACGCCTCCAGGCGGGGAGCCGCGCAGCTCGAAGGCGATGCGGCAGGCTTGGTTTCGATGGACAACTGACGGGCATATGCAGTCGACTCCCCCAGTCATGGAGCTCGCGCTGATCGTTCGACATGCCAAGCTCCAAGGCTGGCTCAAAAATCTGAGAGAGCCTGAAGCTCAACGGTTGATGGGTCGGCTCCAGTCGGTGCTGATGGAGCGCGCGACACCGGATCGATCTACCAAGAAGGAGATCCAGGCGTTCGCCAATGACATGGCGAAGAACCTCAATGTGCAGCTGGCTGAGCGCATCAGCCTGCGCGTACAGGCTGCTGGGTTGTTCGGTCCTGGTCATGAAATGGCCAAGGCTGCCATAGCGCAACAGGAGTTTCGAGCGATGTTGGTGTCGCTTTTTCGCGAGTCAGCCAACACCCTCACAAAAACGGGCGTTGTCCGCGGAGTACCGGGAAATGGATCAATCGCCCAGCCTTTGGAGGGGTGGCCAGATGCACTTCGGGCGATGGCTGACGACGTCGCCCATATTCTCCGTGCTGCTGGCGAACAGATGGAACGCTCTGAGCTCCAGCTTACAGCCCAAGCCAGGCTCAAGGAGTTGGAGGCTGCACCAGTAGCGCGTCGCATCCGGCGGCCCTGAAGGGCGCCGGTGCGAGGGGTCAAGTGTCGAGGAAGGTCAGCAAATGCAGATCGCAGCCCGGATAGAGGTCCTGGAGTTGCTCGTACAGAGCCTGCCCTTTCTCGCTGAGGTCTTCGAATCGGCAGATCCAGTAACCCCCCGCATCGTTGTCGACGCCTGACCACCCGGTAGTCCCCAGCACCATGGAGGCCAGGTACGGCCGAGAACGGTATCGGCTCTCGCCTAGGTCCTCCTTCTGGTCCGCGTGCAGGTTCGGGAAGTGGTAGGCCTCCCACTCGTGGCGAGCTGCGGTGTAGCGGTCGTAGTCCGCAACCGTTTCGAACTCCATGGCGACGTCGGGTTTCGGCCGCTTGTCGTCACCCACGAAAGACTCGGTGAGCACGTCGAAGACGCCGGCGCCGGTGCACATCCCGAACTGGTCATCGAATTCGCGGTTGTCGCAAACAACGAGCTTGACGAGCATCCCGCCCTCCTGGGTGCTGTGAAAGCGCGGGTTGTCCACGGGGAAGTTGACCCAACCGTCCATGGCCTTGGTGCGGCGTTGCATGTGTATCTCCTTGATCTCAGAAAAGGGGGCGTTGCGCAGAGCGCTTGGGTTGTTCAGGCTGGGCGAAGGGGCCCAGGATTCTGCTGGCCAACAGATCGGCATGGCACTTCTGAGGGGCACACCAGCAGCGCAGCGCGATGCGCTCACCTGCTTCGACGCGCGCACGAAGGGCTTCGATTGCCCGGGTCATGGGCCCATGGTGCTGCTCATCCGCGATCAGGTCCTGCTCGTAGAGCGAGATCACCTTGTCGCGAGCCCCGGCATCACGATGGTCAGCAAGCACATGCGGATTGCCCAGAACCGGGTGGGTCCGATCGACATCGATCACGGTCTCGCCCCCGGATGCCATCAGGCCGCCTTTTCGCTTGCTAACGACCCGAACCGAGCCCTTTGCACCCGTACTCATGCCGCAATGGCCTCCACCAGCTGGTGGTTCGCGGCATCCGAGCGACCCCAGTCGAAGGCATCGGGGCTGCCGCCAGATGCCACCAGGCGCGAGAAGGCATTGATCTTCGCCGGACTGTAGAAGCAGCTCGGGCAGACCGCGCGAAAGCGCTCGTTACCACCGATGCAGACCTGCGGGCCCTCGACCACCTTCTGGCCATCGGCGTCCACCTTCATGTTCATGGACCCCTTCTTGGAGCAAGGGCAGATCGTCTTGATCTCCTTGAGCTCATCGGCAAGGGTCAACAGGGCGATCGAGCCAGCAAAGCCCTCGCCCCGGAAGTCGCTGCGCAGGCCTGCGCAGATCACAGGGATACCCTTCAGGTTCGCGAGTTGATGGAGCTGCACCACCTGTTCCTTGCTCAGGAACTGGGCCTCGTCGATGAAGACGCAGCTCACCTGGCCAACGAGGTCGGCCGAGAAGACGGTGTCGGCCTTGTAGGTGTCCACCTCGCGGCGCAGGCCGATTCGGGAGCCCACGACGCCGACGGCGATGCGGTCATCCACCGCCGCCGTGAAGAACTTGACCTTGCGGCCAAGCTCCTCGTAGTTGAAGGCGGCCTGCAGCAGTTGGGTGGACTTGCCGCTGTTCATGGCGGCGTACCAGAAGTAGAGTTTTGCCATCTTCGATCTCCTGTCGAGCAGAGGCCCGGAGTTGCTCTGCGCGCGTCCCGGCTCTCGCCGGCATGAATACAAGATATCGAACTGGCGCAGCCAAACCAACCTGGCTGCAACCCAGTCTGGCCGCCCGCCATCGGCTGGCGTGATGGTTGCGTGATATATTTACTTTAGACAAGGGTTGAGCTATAGTCTTGGCATGGACTTAAAACGGTTCACAGACACTTTCGGCACAGAGGAGCAGTGCGTCGAGTACCTCGCACGCACGCGCTGGCCTCATGGGCCGGTTTGTGACAAGTGCGGGTCCATTTCGGATGCCTGGAAGACAGCTCGGCCGCGTACCTGGGCTTGTCGGGCCTGCCAAAAGCAGTTCAGCGTCACCGCAGGAACTCCCATGGAGCGAACGCATTTGCCGCTGCCGACCTGGTTCATGGCGATCTACCTGATCGCCACCTCCAGCAAAGGCGTCTCGGCCATGGTCATCAGTCGACAGCTCGGCATCTCCTATAAAACCGCCTGGTTCCTGTGTCACCGCATTCGCCAGCTTCTGGCCGACGACGATTCGACTCTCACGGGCATTGCGGAGGTCGACGAGACCTACATTGGCGGTAAGCTCCGCCGCAGGGTTTTGACCGCATGAGTGAGACCAAGATCACGCGCGCGACCGTACTGCGGCTGTACCCGAACCAGCAGCAGGCCGCGTCTCTACATCGCTGGCAGGGTGGGCTGCGCTACGTCTGGAACGGAGCGTTGGATTGCGTCTACACCTCGCGTGACATAAACGGGCGCTGGCCAACAAAGGCAGAGATTCAGGCCTTGATCGTTGGCATGAAGAAGATGGAGGGGACGGAATGGATCTCCGACATTCCCGCTCATGCGCTGCTAACCTTGGCTGACGATCTCCACAAGGCACTGTTGAACTGGTTCAACAGCCTCTCTGGCAAGCGCAAGGGGCCAAAGATCGCCCGTCCCCGCTTCCGGGGCAAGTTCGCCCGCCAGATCTCGATCTACATGGTCAATCAAACCACCTCGTTTCGAGATGGCCTGGTCAAGTTGCCGAAGCTGGGCGTGGTGAAGTTCCGCGGTGGAAACTTGCCTGCCGGGCGCCTGCTGTCCAGTCGCGTCTATCGCGAAGCGGACAAGTGGTACATGGCCAGCATCTTCGAGTGCGATGCACCAGCGGTGAACGCAGCGCCTACCGAGTGCGTCGGCATCGACATGGGCCTGAAGACGCTGGCCACCATCTATGACGGCCAAGGCATCCGCGAAGTGCCGAAGCTGGGCGCTCTGCGCAAGCACGAGCAGCGCCTGAGGCGGTACCAGCGCCGCCTGAGCCGACGCGTGAAGGGGAGCAATCGCCGCAACAAGGCCAAGCAGGCTGTAGCGCGTCTGCACCAGCGTATCGCCAACATCCGCAAGGACTACGCCCACAAGGCCACCAGCGAGATCGTGGCAAATGCCCAGACCATCAAGGTCGAGACCTTGAACGTCAAGGGCTGGGCCAAGAACCGGAGCATTTCCAAGAGCACCGCCGACGCGAGCGTCGGGATGTTCCTGAACATGCTGCGCTACAAGGCCGACTGGGCCGGGCGGAGCCTGGTTGAGGTTGACCAATGGGAGCCGACCAGCAAGACCTGCAGCGACTGTGGCGCCCGTGAACCCGGCGTGGTGCTGGGTGTCAGTAGATGGGTGTGCAGCGCCTGTGGCGCAATCCACGACCGCGATCACAACGCGGCCAAGAACATTTATGCGTACGGCGAGGAACGCCGAAACGTGACCGGCAACACGGTCGAAAGCGCGTGGACTGGTGGAGATCAGTCGGGAGCAATCCCGCCGGTGCCCCAGGTTGAAGCGCGAATCTTGAAACGGGCAGCGCGCGGCTCAATTCGTGCGCTTGTCTAAAGTAAATAATTCCGGCAGACCATGGTGTCCGTGCCGTAGCTGTCTGCACACCAATCGGGCCGAACAAGGACCACGGTGTACTTGTGGCTTTCCGCGGGGCTCATGCGAACTCCTTGGGAACAGCTACGACCTCACCCATGCGCGCGATCACGTGGCACCGCATGGCGGCGAGCAGGAAGGTTTCACCCTCGACGCCATCGTCCTCGTCCTGGTCGTAGGCAGAGGCCATCCAGATGAACCCACCTAGGTTGCGTCCGATGCGGCGGACCGTGATCCCCACCCGATCGATGATGGGTTGGGCCTGGGCGCCGTCGGTGTCGTATCGATGTGCTTCGTGCCAGTGGCCGATGCCATCGACTACGGTCTCCGCCAGATACTCCACCCCTTCACACTGGGCGACGAGCCAGTTCAATGCGTGCCCACGCGCGTTCTTGACGTTTACAGACGTCAGTTTGACGGCTTGCTGCATTGCCCTCATCTCAGGCCTCCGGTTGAGATTCGTAGGCGAGGATCGCCTCGACAGTCAGATCAGTCTTCTCAACCCTGATGAATCGGATGCTGACTTCTTCACCCTGGTCGGTCACGGCCATGAACCGCCCGTTTTCACCAAGTTTGAGGACTTGCGCCAGCAATACGAGTGACGCGTCGCCGTCACCCTCAAAGTGCCAGCTCGAATCCTCTCCATTTCGGACGAACTCGGCGTACTCACCCACGTAGGTGTAACCGTTGATCTCGATTTCGTCGGACTGGTCGACGGCTTGCTTGAGGGTGATTGACATGGTGCCTCTTGGTTATGCCTGGGGTTCGCGATTGTCTGTTGTGGAATCAGGATATCGACTTCCGCGCTCGGAAACAGGGCGGCAGCCTGGCACTTGTCGCCTTGCATGCGGTGTCCAATGCCTGTTTTCTCCGATCAAACCTTGTAGGCTTTCTTCATGGACAAACGAACCCATCGAGCCTACTTCGATCATCTTCACCAAGGATGCAAGCGAGTCGATACGCTGCCATCGCCCATCGCCACGACGGCTCGAAACCTGCGGCTTCAGGTCATCAAGCACACCCAGCACCTTGGCTCCATGTTCCAGTACGGCGGCAACATGAACGAGTGGAGCTCACATCTCGTGCACCTTGTTCGCTTTGCTCGAGGCTCGGTGCCGCTGCTTGATGAATTCGACACCCCCAAGACTGGTGCAAATGAAACGCCGATCGCGCCCATCGGAAAGATGAGCCCCGCCTTCATGGCGGCGATCGAGGACTCCGACCTCAGCCCCGACGATGCAGAGTTCGGGCTTTCCCCCCTGACCCACTTGCTAACCGAGTACAGCGTGCGTGGATACCTCAGCGGCAAGCCCGGCGCCACACCTGATGACCTGCGCGACGGCAAGGCCCCGTTGGTTGCCGGCGACTACCTGCTTGAGGCCATCACCAAGGGGAACGCCGTCGTGACCGCCGCGTTCATTGGCGCCGGCGCGCGCCTGCAGGACGCAGAGCGAGCGGCCAACGCGCGGATGAAGCGGGTGCCCGCCATGGATGGGGTGGAGCCTCACCTCATCGAGATCGACGATCTCCTGAGGAACCATGTCGGCCCGGACGGCGGCATTGAGATCGTGCTGCAGGCCGACCGCCGGCAGCGCTCGCTGCTCATGAGTATGGAGATCGCTGCCGCTGCGGCGCCAAGGGCCGACTCCTCGTCATCGGCCCACTCCGCTGTTTCGAGGCGCCGAGCTTCGCTCTAGACTGACCGGCCTGAGCCCTGGTTCGCCCCGGCTCGTGGCCATCTATTGCGGGATGAACGTGCAGTCGTTCTGCATCTGCATTTCTGCGAGCAGACTTCCCCGCGAGGACACGGTAAACAGCGCGTTAACAGTCATGTTCAGTCCTGACGCCTTGTCGATCACCCACCACCCCCCTCCGCGCAGGTCAAAGGTGCCCTCCTTCGTTGCGCAGTAGATACTCACCTCCGACTCCAACAGCAGCCCTTGACGACCCTGCATAGTGACAAATCCCAGCGGCGTGTTGTCGTTCTTTCCTCCGGGACGCAGTGTTGCGCCTAAGGGCTTGCACAGGTCAGATCCGATAGCGGTTGCTTTGCCAGGCACAAACGTCAGTCCGGCCGTCCCTCCACCCAGTGAATCCAGCATGTCAGGAATGATCAGCTCCAGCGCCTGTTTGAGTTCAGCGTTGTTTGAGTCGATCATCGAGCGAGATGTATCAAGCTTCCCGTCTGGGCCAACTGGGAACATCATCCTGGCGACCATGTTGCCCTCCGCAAACTCAACGCCCATGACCACTTGGCCAGACTCACGGGCCACGAAGAGTTCTGACGTGGAGGTCGAAGTTTTGGGCGTTTGCCACGCCCCTCGCTCGCGAACGCTGTTGTTTGCGACGCACTGTGCTTTGGCTGTTGGCACCAGCTCAATCTTGATGGGTCCATCCAGCGGCCTCTCCACGGCGGGCTGCGGCCTGATCTGAGCGCTCGCATGCCCGATCGACATGGCGACAAACGACGCGGCGGTGATTCCTGCTGCGAATGTGGCGGTGAACTTTCCGTAAGCCATGAAGACTTCCTGGGTGACAGAGCCCGATCCTACCTTTGATGGTCGATTTGAGGCGACGAAGTCCATCTACTCTTTGCGCTCCCGCGTGAAATCCGGTCCCATAATGTTCGCCATGAACTCCTTACCACCGCCCGTGCCGATGGGTCAGGCTGAGATCAGGGCGCTCGAGCGACTTCTGGCGGCCGCGCGCAATGACACCGGCCAATCCCGCAAGGTTGCCGACTTCCTGCTGAGCTGGTGGAATGCCGCCTCTTGTGGCGCTTGGGACCCCACCGACCTGTGGGCGCTCGATGTCGAGCTCTCCGATGCCATCCTGGTGCTCCTGGGCTACATCAACAGGGCACGTCGCTACCCGGACTCCCTTGGCTACGAGGATGAGTTCAAAGCGCTTGTTCGCCAGTGGCGCGCGCTCGAGACCTGATCCCCCGCTTCACACATTCCGATGAATTCATCTGCCGCCACCCTGAAGTCAGGGTCTCGATTGAGCGCCTTCTACCGACTCGAACCACCCGCTGATTCACAGCCTGAGATCGCACGCAGACTTGCAGTTGATGCCCTGGGCTTCCTCCTGGCCAGTTTGCAGGAGGAGTACCCCGATCTCGACCTGAAGGACGTCGAGGGGTTGAGCACCGCCCATGGGCCTGGCGTTCTGGTGCGCCTTGCAAATGCCTCCGCGAGTGGGTGTTTTGCGATGGAGGTGATGGATCTACGACAAGGCGACCACTGGGATGCCTTTGTGCTTCGATTACCAGATGGAAGTCACAGAACAGGTTGGAGCAGGCTGGGGGCCGTGGGCGCTGCGGCTGCTGGCGAGCCCCCTGCCTGGCTTGAGGGTGTTTCGCGGCTCAGACTCGGGGAGGAGGTTCGCCCACTTGCCCCGCCGGATTTCGCCTCATTGGCTGTGGCCATGTTCTCGCAGATTGGGGTGACTCTTGCGTCATGGGACGCCCCGGAGCGCGAGGCGCTGACTGCCGACATCGATGGGCTGCGGCGCCAGGTTGCCGAGCAGTCGCGGCAGTTGCGCTCGATCAAGCAGCACCTGAACAGCGCAAACCGCTCGATCGATGCGATCGACGCGCCAGTGGTCTACGAACGCCTGGACCAGATCAGCGACTGGGCCCTGGCGAACGCCGATCGTATTCACATCCTGCCGCGGGCTATCAGCGAATGCCGCAAGAGCAGCTACGCCGATCCGGGGCTGCTGTACCAGGCGCTTGAACTCCTTGCCGTCACATACCGAGATGTCAGGCTGAGTCTCGCCCAGCGTGAGTCTCTTGGCGAGCGTGCGCGTGAACTGGGCCTAGAGATTCGAGGCTCTGTTGAGTTCTCGAATGCGTCTGAGGACTACTTCTTCCGCTGGAAGGGGCGACGGGTCTTCCTGGATCAGCACCTCGGCCGCGGTAACTCGCGTGACCAACGACACTGCCTGCGCGTCTACTACACCTGGGACGCAGAGGATGAAATCGTCATCGTCGGATGGATGCCCTCCCATCTCGACAATTCGATGACCTGAGGTACGTATGTCGAAAGCAAGCCAACGCAAGCAGTCCGCTGCACACAACAGGAGCAAGAAGCGAGAGGAGGAGCTGCTGAGCGACTCCGATCTCGGACCCATCATGGCATTGCTGCGGATGGATATCGAGAAGGCTGCGACCAATCCCAAACTGTTCTGGTCTCAGTTCATCGATCCAGGCGATGGAAAGAAGCCACACCCTGATGATCATGTTGCTCTTGAGATCTTCAACCTGATGAAGCCCCTCTATGAGCACTGGTCTGGAGGCTCCCGTGTAGATCGCGATATGGTTGCTTTTCCTGCCCCAAGTCTGTTGACCAGGGTCTTCCGAAGTGGAGGGTTGGACTTCCAGAACTGGCACTGTGCGCTCCATGACTTGGGCCCATCATTTAGCGATGTGTCCGGTCACATGAAGCATATTGATGGGGAGTTCATCCAAGACCCAAGCATCATTCGAGGCTGGGCTCTTGGCATCAGCATCCCCATGACGCCGGCTCCCTTGTACCTTGTGTGCTCTACCCCGTCTGGCGCAACTCACTCAGCTGTGTACATCGATGGGAGTTGGTACAGCTCAAAGTCAAGGCGGGTTTTTGGAATGGTTCTAAGCCTTGTTGCCTTCTCAGGGGGGCGGCTCATTGAGATGGATGAGTCGCTTCGAGAGCGTCTTGGTCCCCGCTCAGAGCACATAGAGTTCGCGGTCAAACGCGGATGGCTTGCGGCACCATCCGGCGATCTCCCAGAATCCTGTGCCGTCCCTGGTACATCCGTTGGCTCCAGCACCATCATCTCTCAGTTCTCCGCGCCATACGTTTATCAGGCGATGCATCTTGCCGAGAACATGATCGGCATGCAAAAGAAGCTTGATGAGCAGCGCGTAGAAGTCGACACCAAGCTTCGCAACCAACTCACTAAACGTGACGCCGACATAAGGACCCTCGAAGCACAGCTGGATCAGGTGCGCGGGGAGAACCGACGCCTACAGCACAAGGTGCTTTCCGCCACTCGTGGAGAATCCTCAAGCATTGCCGCTCCTGCAGTTGATGAGCCCGCCTCTGCAGAGATTGCCATCGCGGATCGCATGACCGCATTCTTCAGTGTTTGATTGACGGGGGAACAGTTTGGACTACGAATCGACAGTTCGAGCAGAGATCGAGCAGTAGGACACCTCCGAGATAGTCAAACGAGTGCGCGCTGGAGGGATGACAGATGTTGCGCACAAGGTCGCACTTGAGGTGCTAAAGGGGAGAGGCCACCCTGTTGATGATCTTCCGGCGAATCCTCCGTCCCCGGTTGATGATTCCAAGAGCAGTAGTTTCTTCAACGATTGCTTGTCCGGAAAGGCTCCTCTCTGGAAGGCGTTCTGGGTGCTGGGATTGATCCTTTTTGTGCCCGTCAACTTGTTTGGCATCGCACTACCATTGTTGCCGCCTGCTGTGGTCGCCATCTGGTGGTTACTGGCGTTTTGTCTTTGGTCTGTTGCCGTATGGAGATGCGCGTTTCGCAGCACCCATATTTTTTGGGGGCTTGCTGCCAGGGGGGTGGTGGTGTTGCAGCTTTTCGCTCTGATTCGCGTGGTGAACTCGTTGTTCATCGCGGCCTGAGCCTGGCTCAGTCCTCTGTTTTCACGCGGAACTCGCCTGCAGCCAGCTCTCGGTGTTTGGTTCGGATGCCGCGTCTCGATATCCTGTTTTCATCTCAACAGGACTGGCATCGACATGAAGGTCTCACGCAAATGGATCACCTGGGCTCACGAGCCCGCAGCCGAGAGCGGTGTCGCCGCCTCTGAGGCTCTCTGCAAGCTTGCCGAGGGGCCCGGAAGCGGGGCCATCGAGATCACCGACCGCGAGCTGATCGCCGAGCTCGTCAGCGTGGCAGAGTGCTACCGCAACCCGACCTTGGGGGATGCGCTCTTCGATATGGGGCCCTGGTGGCGCGCCCAACCCCGCAAGATCATCACCGAGGGCCGAAAAGCCCTTTCCTCCCAGCCTGCCAACCCTGCCGCGGCTTGATCGCCCGTCTTCCATGAGCGCCAACCCCTTCGCTCACCACTTGCGGCTGAAGTGGCCTTGCTCGAATTGCCCCTTCCGGCTCAAGGGGGCGATCGACCTTGAGCCTGGGCGGCTTGATGGCATCGTCGAGGACCTGATCAAGGACGACATGTCGACTTTTCAGTGTCACAAGATTGTGCACTCCACAAAAGGTGGGGAATGGGATGAGGACGGCAAGTACGTCCCGTCAGGCGAGGAGGCCATGTGCGCCGGCGCCGCAGCCCTGCTCATGAAGCGGGGGCGCCCAACAGTTGGCATGCGGATTGCCTTCGTGACTGGTGCGGCCACGCCAGATCAATGGGATGGCGTCTTCAATGAAATCATCGAGTAGAGCCGTGTACCCATCCGTGAAGTGGTCAGCCCAAGCTGTAGCGCTTCGTCTCGTTGAGCTCGTCAGCGAGCACGGCGTGCCCAATGGCTTCCAGCTTCACGAGGTTGCCGGCGATACCGACCGCTCCTCAGTGCTCCAGATCAGCCGCATTGCTCGACTGGAGCTGATTGCGCTCAACAGGTGCCTCCAGGCCGAGAACCTGCAGGCCGCCTACCTGTCGCGACAAGGGGCAAGCAGCCCCGCACAGATCCGTGTCGAGCGCTCGTTCTGACGTCGCGCCAGCACCGCACTCCCAATGGCAAAGTTCGCTACCGCCGATCTCGGCTCCTCTGCCCCGCTCCCCGGCCTGTTCGTTGATCCCGTAGTCGCAGAGCGAACCGTTTTCAACCCCGATCGGACCCATCGGTTCACGCTGTTTCGCCACTGGGGCGACATCGAGGACTACGCCTGCGGCATCAGCATGAACCCCTCTGGTGCGTCTGAGGATGCGGGGGACCCCACCGTGGATGGCATGTGCCGTCGTGCGCGTGAGTACTGGGGTGTCGGGGCCTACTACCAGCTCAACGTCATGTCGATCCGCGGGACATACTCAGACGAGCTGGGGAAGGCTGAGGTGCTGAACCTCCCTGAGAACGACGAATGGATCCGTCGCATCGCACCCAGGGCGCGCCTGGTGGTGGTGAGCTGGGGCAACCCGGGCCACAAGTCTGGCCGTGGCCAGGCAGTCGAGAAGATCCTTCGCGAGGTCTGCGACCCAGCCAAGGTGTTCTGCTTCGGCAAGAACAAGAACGGCTCCCCGGTGCATCCGCTATACCAAAGACTCGACGCGCCATTGATCCCGTTCTTCAGCGAATGAGCTTCCAACTGCTGCAGTAGAGCACTCCGCACGCAAAAACAGGCCATTTCCTCGCGAAAAAACGGGTCATCTCAAAGTAGACTCCAGGCACCGCGCGGCTTGCGCGGCATTTCAGAAAGAAACTGGAGCTCTCGAAGCATGGCAACTGCAAAGAAAGCGGCACCCAAAGCCGCTGTGAAGAAACCCGCGGCCAAGACCAAGGCCGTGAAAGCAGCACTCAAGACTGCAGCCAAGGCAGCACCGAAAGGTGCCGGCGTGCTCAAGCCGATCAAGGAAACCTTCAACAAGACCAGCCTGGTCAACCACCTGGTGCAGGCCTCTGGCGCCGACGCCAAGACCGTGAAGGCCGTCCTGGGCTCTCTGGAAGCCACGATCCACGCCTCCCTGTCCAAGAAGGGCGCTGGCGCCTTCACCTGGCCTGGTGTCGTCAAGATCACCGCGCAAAAGGTGGAAGCCAAGAAGGCCCGCAAGGGCATCGACCCCTTCACCAAGGTCGAGCGCATGTTCGCGGCCAAGCCGGCGTCGGTGAAAGTCAAGGCGCGCTTCTTCAAGAAGGTCAAGGACGCCGCGCTGTAAGCAGCTCGTACACCATGACAAAGGGCTCCCTCGGGAGCCCTTTTTTCTGCAAACCTTTGCGAGCCGTTGTTAACGTTCATCGCCGCGACAGTTACGCAACAGCCAGATCAACTGGCGCCCCGCAGGCATCTTGTACAGCCTCCAGGGATGCGTAGACGACGGCCTCATGCACAACGCAACCGTCTGAATCGAGCACGTCGACACACTGGACATCCTGGCCGTCAATCGTGGCCGTGCGCACCGGCCCGCATGAGTAGCCCGCGCCCGGTTTCTCCACACGACGAGCCTTGCCGTCCCAGTCCACGAAGTAGCCGGTAGCAGGCGCCTTCTCGCTGCTGATCTGGCAGTTCAGGCGGTGGCTCTGCAGAGCGGCAATGGCCTCATCCTTGCTCTTGAAACCAGCACCCAGGAGCATCGCGGCCCGGGTGCCGCGGCCAATGATCTTCAGGTCTCCGGCCACCCTCGCGAACCACCGATCCCTCACTGCGCTGCGCCGCGGGGCCGTCAACTTGCTGACGACCACCAACGCCTTCTCGCGCCAGATTTCACCGACCACCAGGCCATCAATGGCGACGGAGTGGTGCGCGGACTTCGTGCTGTTGGCGAGCTTCTTCAGTTTGATCGTCATGGGGTGTTCCTTGCTCAGATCAGGATATCTGGTCGGTCGACATGAGACAGGTGCCATGCCCGGGGGAAGCCCGGTGTGATCCGATGTCCTGCTCTCCGGGCAAGGTCTCAATTCATCCCTGATTCTGTCACCAGAGATGCGTTTCAGATATCCTATGTGCATGATGGAATCGACCATGGATGCACCGCAATCGAACAACCTGAATCCCATGAGAACGCCGTTCTCCCTGGATGCCTGGAAAGACGTCTACGCTTCGTTTCAGGGCGCCTTCGATACGCCTGTCGCCCGCAGAAAGCAAGACGACGAGTTCGCCAGCGACGCACGGCGCCGTATGCGTGAGTTCAATGAGGTGATCACCTTTGGGCTGCAGAACTATCGTGATGAGCTCACCGAGATCATGTGCTCCCGGATCAAGGCGGCCGATGACGCAGCCGCGGACGGCGACTACATGCTCGACAGCGACGATTGCATCAGCGTGCTGCGTGGCACCTGGGGCGCGCCCAGTCTCAACGATTGCCCGGCAAAGCCCGAAGCAGCATCCGCCATGCCGACGGCCGAAGCCGCCCCGATTCGGGCGTGGATGCACGAGGAAGACCCCGAGCGCGTGATCTCCGACATCCAGAAGCAGCAGGCGCTGCGCGATGGTGGGGCATCCGCCTCATCCGTCAGGGCCTACACCATTGCACTCATCACCGGTTGACCATCACCATGAAGAACATCACCGAGCTCGAAGCGGCAGTCCTGCAAGGACAGCGCCCCATTGTCACGTTCCGCAAGGCCATCTCGGACAAGGACGAATACGCTGAACCCGGCATGCGGGCGCGTGTGCTCAGCGTCGTGCACAACCGCCACGACAGCGAGGTCTACGAGGTCAACTTCGACTACGGCGCGTTCGATGCGCACAACCTGCAGTTCGAGATGCCGAACTACTACGACAAATCGGGCAACCCTTGCCTGACGGCTCGTCAGGCAGGGCGCTACAAGCCGCACGACACCATCTACTTCGACACGGGTGAGGACTTGTTCACTCTCTTCGAGGTCGAGTCCGATCAGGTTTCGGCCCTCTACTCGGACTATCTTGAGGCTGCCAAGACCCTGCCTCAGCTCACCTATGTCCAGTGGCTTGAAGCCAAGGTCCTGGGCTTTCCTGTGAGCGGCTAAGGCATGAAGGTCGCCGCCGGCATCACTCTCTTCTTCACTGCCAAGGACCCGCTGTCCAATAGGCACCTGGCCCCGTTCGAGTACCGCGGCCACCGGTTCAACTGCGTCGAGCAGTTCATGATGTTCTCCAAGGCGAAGCTCTTTGGCGACGATGTGACTGCGGCCAAGATCCTGGCCGCCCAGGATCAGAAGACACAGAAGGCCCTGGGGCGCGAGGTGCGGGGCTTCGATGAGGCGGTGTGGGCCGCCAAACGCCATAACATCGTCTCGGTTGGCTGCCGCGAGAAGTTCCGCCAGAACCCGGCACTGCTGCAGGCGCTGCTGGCCACGGGCGACACGATCCTGGCCGAAGCCAGTCCCTACGACCGCATCTGGGGCATCGGCCTTGGCGCCGATGATCCCCGGGCCCTGGATCCGAAGCAGTGGCGGGGAACGAACCTGCTTGGCCAGGCGCTCATGGACGTGCGCAGGATGCTGGCTCCGTCCGTGGTGCCGACACGTTCTGCCCGGCCCTAACGTCTTTGAGCCTTGTACCCATGCATGCACCGCTCTACGACATCGATCTGAGCCTGGTTCCCGTCGCCGCAGACGCGAACACCTGGATCCCCGCTATCGAGGACCTCCAGGTCGGCAAGCCCTGCGCCTTCGACGCTTCGCGCCCGAACACCCTCGAGGACCTCATGCTCATGCATGGGCGGATCTTTCAGCTGGTCTTCTCGCTCAATGAGCGGGCGATTCCCAAGAACGTCAACATGCGGCTCGATGGAGACGTCCCCCTCTTGATGCACCTGTGCAACTGCCTGCAGCACCTGGCACTGAATGGCGTTGGCATCCTCATGGATCAGGCGAGGGAAGGCATGTCCGAGGAGCGCGCCAGTGAGATCAGCCGTGATCGCTCAGCTTACGCCTTCGCCGTGCACGGTATCGCGTCCTCAATGCTGCGCCACTCCCACCCGGAGATCTACAGCCGAGTCGCTCAGATGTACCTTGATGCCGGGTTCTTTGGCGTTGACGACATCTTCACGCGCGGGCCGGACTACAACATCCCTGGAGCGAGTTCGTTTCGCCTGCTCGAGAAGTGCGTCGTTGAGCGCAACGCAGAGCTGGCCGTTCTGCTGGTCGAGAACGGCGCGACCCTGGAGCTCGTGCCGGCCCACACCGCTGGCCACAGCAACTACGCCGCAGACCCCATCAGCCACCTGCCTGGCTACACAACCGTCGCGGCTGGAGACTTTGTGGGGTTCGTTGAGACCATCTGCGGACGCGCCTCCCCCCAGGAGCTTGCGATCAAGGCGGCCGTCATGAATCGTGGGATTGAACGGCAGTTGCGTGGTGGCACTCCTGTGGGGGCAGAGGCCACGCGGCCGGTTGATCGAAGGCGCGGGCTCTGAGTTTTTCCACCATCGACGCGGGATTATTCGCATGAATGGTGGAAAGTGTTTAGAATCAACATCTTATGGCATACAAGAAAGCCGATTTTGTCCCATTCTCGGTCGACTCTCCCAGGGTCGTTGCCAACCTGGAGGCGGCATACGAGCAATGGGTTGATGCGCAGCGCGAGCTCCTGACCCTGCCGGTTTCACTGTTCTGGCAGGCCAAGGGGAGCACTGAGTACCTCGCTGTGAAGATGAGCTCACGGGACCCGGGCACGACCATTGGCCCTCGGAGTAAAGAGACGGAGGCCAAGCTTTTTGAGCATCTGGCAACCAAGGAAGATCTGAAGGAGCGCACGGCTCGTGCCGACGCCCTGATTCTTGAGCGGGCAGCTCTTTGCCGCGCCTTGCGTATCCCATCGATCGCTGACAAGCAGTCCGAGCTGCTTCGAGAGCTTGATCGGCACGAAGTGTTGCGCAATGACGTACTTGTCGTTGGAACAAACGCGTTCATCGCTTACTCGATCGCCTGCAATGCGCGCTTTCCCGCAGGCGTCGAGGAGACTGAAGACTTCGACCTAGCCTGGTGCCGCGATTCCAATGTCTCTTTGGCGCGAATGAGGGGTGAGGCAGGCCTGGCTGGGGACAGGGGACGCGCGGCCGGGCGTCCTTCGGTATTTGAGGTGCTGCGCAAGGTCGACTCGTCATACACGATCAACAAGCGCAAGCCTTATCAAGCGATCAACTCCTCTGGCTACGAGGTCGAGTTGTTGGCTGCCCCTAGCCTTGCGCCATTGCCAAAAGGTGAGCCCTTCGAGCCGATGGTTACCCTGGAAGAGCAGGAATGGCTCCTGCGTGGACGTCCCTTGTCCCTGGTCGCGCCAACAGTGCGAGGGCGCGCATGCCCGCTCTATGTACCGGATCCTCGCTGGATGGCGCTTCACAAGATCTGGCTGTCAACCAAGCCGGAACGCAACGCCCTGAAGAAGCCGAAGGATGCCCGGCAGGGACAGGTCCTGCTGAGCGCGTGCAGATACTTTCTTGCAGACACATACCCGATGGATCTGGACTTCGTGTTTGATCTCCCGCCGGTGCTGCGTGACATCTTCACCGCATGGTCTGAGGCCAATGAGTACGATCCCAATGACCCCTTGTCTGTTGCATCCTTCGATCAGCAGGAATCAATGCCATCGCGCATTCGCCCATCGCGGCCGTAAGCCGCACCCATCTCGACCACCTGCTCGCTGGTCTTCGCTCCCGGGCCAAGTCCAAGCTGGGGAAGAGGGGCTATTCGGCGTCCGCCTCGCTCCGTGGGAACGCGCCCAATCTGTTTTCCCAGCCCGAAGTGGATAGCCTGTTCTTGTGCAGTTTGTTGCTGCGAAACAGGCCCCATCATGAATTCGACCGTACAACTCAAGAGCCGGCACGACATGGAGTTTGAAGTCTCCTACTCGATGCGCCTCGAGCGGATGAACGCCACCCTCCTTCGCCGCATGTGCCTGGTCACCTGGACGCTGCTGGGCATTTTTACAGTGCATGGCGTGAATGCCGGCTCACACGAGTTCGGCTCCTGCCTGGCTGCCTATGCGATCGCGATCTTCCTTTTCATGGTGCGCCCCGGTGCGGCTGCTGCCGCTTCGGCCGCATCTTGTGATCGCTGGGGCCATCTGCATGCCCGCATGGGCACAATGAGCGATCGCGAGCTTGCTCGAGCAATCTCCGTGGTCGAACGCCAAGACGGGCAAGTGCTGTCCGTGCTCAAACTGGTCGCCCATCGCGAAGCAGCCAGTAGCCTGGATCTGGACCTGAGCGAGGTCCCCGCCCTGAACGTACTGCAACGCTTCGCAGCATCAATGGCCGGCTCAACTGCGGCTTGAATGGTCCACGCGCCAGACGAAGCGGATTCAGATCAGGTCACCGAAAGCGCCAGGGACCCTTTCCGCGGCCGTAACCTATAGTCCCGTCGCATGTCATCGATTCCCTCCACCTCGCTGCACCCGAAGGCCAGCTTCCCACCAGCCGGACCAGCGGACGACGCCAGGCAACCTTGGACGGAGCAAGGCTGGACACACCATCGACTTTTCTACGCCCTCTTCAAGCCAGGAGTGAGCCCGGAGAGGATCGAGAGTTCGATCCCACGGTTGCGCGCATTCATTGAGCGGCGCACCAAGATCCTCTCCCCCGGCTCGCTTCGCGACATCAGTGAGCTGTCCATGAAGAAGTTCTTTCATGACGACTGGGCTCAAGGGCGTGAAGACGCGATCGGCAGCTTGTTTGTCGCCTACCTGAAGGCTGGATATCTGAGCGTCGACTCAACCTGCCCCCTGAAGTCGATTGGTGATCCTAAGGCAAATCAAGCAGGAGATCGGCCACTACTGCAGCAGGTGCTTGACATGAGCAGCGCCGTATCGGACAACGGATTCTCTCGGGCGCATCAGATCCAGCGTTTGGCCCAATCTCTTGTCGAAGCCGGCGCAGATCTTTCGTCCGTACCTGCTTGCGACCTGCGCATCGACAACATGAGTTTCAATGGTGTCATCAAGCGCGGCGATATCCGCGCCTACGCCGCGGCGAAGCACGGCCCTGGCAGCAAGACCACGTTGTTCGTTCACGCGGTGGTTATGAATGCCGAGATTTCAGCCGCGCAACTTCCCGCATCCACGCACATCTCTCCCGAGGTAAAGGCTCGGCGGCTCGGCCTCTGAGCCCGTGGCTACGAGGCGCGCTGCCTGGGTGTATTGCGCCTTTTGGGCGTCGACGTCGCGAGCTCCACCTTCTCGCGCTGCTCAAGGCTGGCGTTGTAGGTGAAATTGACATCAACCCTGCGGCCACACCACTGCGGGTGCAGGTGATCAGCCTTGCCGCGGATGTCGTGCGCCACGAAGTACTGGCGTAGCAGCTTGCGATAGCGCTCCTCCATCTGGCCGGGCTCTTCATCCGATCGCGGCTCCACTTCGAGCAGGATGTCGACATCGCTTTCAGAGTGCGTCGAACCCGTGCCGAGAAGCTCCTTGGCGAACGATCCAACCAGGAAAGCCCTCTGCACGCGTTCGCCCAGGCGAATCAGCTGGTGTGACTTCAGGATCTGAACGATCTCGTCCTGGGTTGGAGGGGTGAAGTCTTGGGTGGGGGCCATCTTGAGTGAGCGCACTGTCGGTATCTCGTCACCAATGAACGAGGCGGCCTCAAGGGTAAGGTGGGCGCGATCTTCTTGGGCGATCAGCTGGAGGCGCGCCTGGCTGCCTTCATGACTTTGTCCATGAGCATGTTGCCGTTTTCCATCGCTTCCAGGAGTCGATCGAAGTCCTCCTGGTCAACATAGCCCCTCTTCATCTTCCTGCCAACCTCCTCTGCCAGCATCTTCACCTCCGCGCGGTTGGCGATCACGCTCACCAGGTCTTGGCTCACCACGCGGCACAGTGCCCGAGCGCGAATCTCGCCGATAGCCTCGATCAGCTTGAGGCGCTCCCGATCGGCAATGACCCGCCCTTGATCTGCAGGAATCTTTGCCCCGCGGCTCGATATGGCGCCCATGGCAGTGGTGCGTTGCGCGTCCTTCAGGCCTTCTTGCCCATTGCACATCTCCTCGATGGCCCAGTAGCGCCCCTCCTGCACCCACATCTGCTCTGGAGTTCTTGGCGCACCCCATGTTGTGGCCTCGGTGGCCGCCACTTCGCCAGCAATGGACACCGCGGCGCATGCAGTGGCCAGCGCCACGCCTGCAACAGTGCGAACGGTACGTACTGCGGATGATTTCATCGGATTCCTCTATGGGTTCATGGATCTGAGGGGCAAAGTCATCCGCGGCATTGCGGTTGAGCTCGACCCCTGGTGTGGCAATGATTGAGTGGAGTAGGTCGACGCAAGCTCTGGATATGACGAACCCGCCTGGCCCGTGATCAGGGCCGCTTTTCAGGGCATGAGTCCCTCGCCGGGGTTGTCGCCACTGCCCGGCCGCGGATAGCCAGCTTCATCTCGATTCGCCCGCATTCGTCGCTCGATAGCCGGATCCATCCCATCTCGGGCCACGCATTCGTGCCCAGCCTTGAGCATTCGCTCCATCCCAGGAGGAATGCACATGGTCACCACACGAAACAGCTTCAGATCCAGCAGCCCGGCTGCCCCATTCGCGCCCGGCAGCGGCGACACGACATCCGGCCTCAATCGGCCGCTCACCTGGATGCGGTGGTGGCAGCACGCCGCCGCTCAGGATTGAACGCATTCCTCTATGCGCACAGAAGGAATGCCCATGACCGCAGACTCCCTTGCCCTTCGCCCCAGCCCGGTTGATCTGCGTGCTGCTGCAGCAGACGCCCGAGCGAAGAAGGCCGCGATCGCTGGTGCACGCACCCAGGCCGCTCGCATCTTGATGGCGCTCGCCTCGGCAGGTCACATGGAGAACACGCCCTCGACAGGCGGCATGCCCTTGTCCACCCTGGTCTGGCGGACGGTTCGCAGCTGCCTTCCGCGCAGGCCTGCGCAATCCACGGCGCCCGAGCGGCTTCACACGACCTTGCGCGAAGCCCTCGAAGAGGTCCTCGTTGCCACCGAAGAGCGGGTGCTCGCCCATCGCCAGGCTCGCCTCGATGCTCAGGCTCAGTGTGCACTTGCCCAGGCCCGCCTGGCCCTGCTTCAGGGGCAGTTCGACCCTGACTTTCTCTTCAACAACCTGGCAAGCGTCCAGTTCCTGATCTTCAAGGACATCACCAAGGCTGACTTCATGCTCTCTCACCTGGTCCAGTACCTGCGTCGCAGCTCCAATGCGCTGAGGTTGGACGCCTCATCGCTCGGCGCGGAAATGGAGCTGGTGGAGTCCTACCTGCACCTGGCGGCCATTCGCATGGGCACGCGTCTGAACATGCATGTCACCTGTCCGGAACAGCTCAAGAAACTGCACTTTCCGCCGATGGTTCTCCATGCCCTTGTCGACAACGCCATCAAGCATGCTGCAGAGCCCAGCCTTGTTCCCGTCCTCATCAGCGTCAACGCCTACAGCCACCTCGGCCGTATCTGCATCGACGTCACCGATGACGGCCGCGGCCTTCAGGGTGGAAGGCGCAACCCAGATGGCAAAGGGCTCATCAACGTGAGCCAGCGAGTGAGCAAGCAGTTCGGCTCCGATGCCAGCCTTGTGGTCGTTGACCGCCCTGAGGGTGGTGTGCTCGCCCGCATCGAGATTCGCACCCAAGAGGCAGCCCAAATTGGCAACATCTGACCCAACCCAGGCAGGCTCAAGCAGACAGGTCATGGCCACCCTGGCCACCGTCCTGGTCGGCGTCGGCCTCATCGAGGCCTGGGCGCTCAGCTCCCTGCACGGCGCTGATCGCTTTGCAGGGCCGCTGATTGGCGCTGCGATCGCTCTGGCGCTGGCGGCGATGCCTGCCCTGCTGAACAAGACATCCAGGACCTGGGCAATCGGCGCGATCTCGGCCATGACTGCGGTGCTTGAGCTCACCCTGGGCTTGGCAGCCATCATGTCGGTGAGTTCCCTGGCCGTCATGGTCATGCCGGAGCCAGTGCTGGTGCGAATGGCCGACTCCAACTGGACCACCGAGATTTCGGTGTTCACCATCATCGGCCTGGCGATCCTCGTAGCAGCCAGGGGGTGGCTGAAGTACACCGCCCAGACTCGCCAGGTTGTGCAGGCCAAGCTGGAGGCGGAGCGCGCCCGGGCGCAGGTTGCCGAGCATGAGCGGGAGCTCGCGCGCTCGGAGCTGACCGTGCTGAAGGCCCAGATCGAGCCGCACTTCCTGTGGAACACGCTTGCCCATGTCCAGCACCTGGCGCGCAAGTCGCCTGCCGATGCGGAGGCAATGACCGGTCACCTCATCCGCTTCCTGCGCACCTCCATCCCCAATGCTCGGGCGAACCGAACCACCCTGGGCTCGGAGATTGAGTCCGCCGGCGCGTACCTCGAACTCATGAAGATGCGCATGGGCTATCGGCTCAGCGTGCATGTCGACGTCGATCCGCGCCTGGCTGAAGTCAGCTTTCCTCCCATGCTGGTGCAAACCCTCGTGGAGAACGCGATCAAGCACGGCATTGAGCCCAAGGTGGGCAACGCACGTGTTGAGGTGAAAGCCTCCATCGAGGCCGTGCACCAGGGGCACCCGGACGCCGATGAGAGGGTTGTTGTGGAGGTCCGCGACGATGGTGTCGGCCTCATGGCCTCACCGGCAACGGCTGGTACGGGTATGGGACTCAAGAACGTCCGCGATCGACTGCGCCTGATCTACGGCAGTGATGCCGTCCTTCGCATCAGCGGGCACCCTGAAGGCGGTCTCATCGCACGCATAGAGGTACCGATGCATCACCCTTCCTCCAGCACAGGATCTGCAGCATGATGCTTCATAGTCTTGTCGGTGTCTTGGGCTTGACCATGGCGCTGTCGGCGATCGCCGCACCCAAAGCGCCCCATGGACAGGCCGATTTCATTCACGCTGAGAACCTCTACCTCTCGCAGGCCGATGAGCGCGCCATCTGGCGCCGCATCTACAGCACAGAGAACGTGTTGAGCGAGTCCCTCAGGCGCGAAGCATGGGAGACCACGCAATCCATCGGTCGCCCCTTGCTGGAGCAACACCGCGCATCGCAAAAGCGAAAGATCGCAAGCGGCCTGATGACTGAAGCCGAGCTTCACGTCTTGGACGCCCTCTTCGCAATGGTGTTGGAGCAGTACGTCTCGAATCGCGAAGGGTGCTTCCCGACCTTCGAATGGAGGGGGTTCAGTTGGTGACTTCACTGCCGCCTTCTCTGAAATCATGGGCTCAATCAGTTCTGGTCATCTGCGCCATGACATCAGTCCTCGCATGCTCCGACGCGATCGCGCAGCCTGCTGAGCAGGTGCCAGATCTGGTGAAGCCGCAAAGCCCGGCGCTCTCGATCCTGCGCTCAAGCCAGGTCGCGCCTGCGCGTCGGCTCCCTGACCAGGAGTTGATCACCCTGGATCTGCACTACGAGGCCATCATCGGTTCGACCCTGAGCCCGCACATCAGCGACTGCGTTGCGCAGCGGATGGGCTCGCGATGGCTCCTACCCTCCTCCGCCAACGACGGCTTGAGCGAAGCGGATCGCCTTGAGGTTCAGAACGCGTTCGAGACCTGCAAGCTCGAACAGTGGGCTGGCAGCAAGCCAGACGAGAAGATGGTGCAGCGGCAGGTTGCAGAGGCAGTGACACGCACCTTGAGCGAGAACGCCCTTGCCAGACTTCGCCTGAAGAAGGCCAAGGAGGAGGTCCGCGGCTGTCTGAAACAAGGTCCGCAGAGCGATGTCCTTCGCGAGTGCCTCAAGAGTGCCAATGCCGATCTGGTAGAGCCGCGACTTCTGGATAGGCTGCTTGCCATCTCCGCCCAATGGCTGAACTGAAACCGAGAGCGTTACCCATGAGTTCGACCCCATTCACCGCAGTGATCGCCGACGATGAGCCCATGATGCGCGAGGCCTTGCGCGAGCAGCTGCAGGTTCTCTGGCCAGATCTGGCAGTCCTGGAGGAGGCCGGCGACGGTCCTTCAGCGCTTCGGGCGCTAACCGCCCACAAGCCAGACGTCGCTTTCCTGGACATCCGCATGCCAGGCCTGACCGGCCTGCAGGTGGCGCAGCTCGTGGAGGGCACCACAAAGGTGGTCTTCGTCACCGCCTACGACAACCACGCCCTGGAGGCCTTCGAGGCCAGTGCTGTCGACTACATCGTCAAGCCCCTGGATACGAAGCGCCTGGCCAAGGTGGTGACCAAGCTGCGCAGCAGCGTGCCGACATCGGCGGCATTGGAGCTGCAGCGCAAGGTGCTGAAGGACCTTGACGCCGCCCAATCTTCCCCCGCTCCGCTCGGTGAAGGCAGCCTGGAATGGCTGCACGTGTCGGTTGGCCAGCATGTGCGCCTGGCCCATGTCGAGGACGTCATGTTCTTCGAGTCCGACACCAAGTACACGCGCGTTGTCGCCGGCGACGTTGATGGGCTCATCCGCACATCCCTCAAGGAGCTGTCCCACCAGCTTCCCGCGGCGTTCGTTCAAGTCCATCGCTCAGCGATCGTCAACCGCCACTTCATCAAGGCCGTCCTGAAGGTCGACGACAACCTGGAGCTGGAGATGAAGGACGGCAAGACGCGGCTCAAAGTCAGCGAAGCGAACCGGCATCATTTCAAGGCAATGTAGGCATGCGGGCCTGAGGCAGTGCACAACCGGCCTCTGAGTCAGATGGACGGCACCACAAGATGTGTATGTGATATCATGTCGGCACAAGCTATCGCCTTGCCAAACCACTGGCGCTGACACAAAGGCCTCTCCTGTGTGCACATGAGCACTCCACGCTCCCGCCCTCTGGGCATCCCCCTCGAGGACAGCGCATCGCCCGAGGCAGTCCTGCAACAACGCCGAGCTCACGAGCTGCGGGTAGCCGCCCAGGACAACGGGGATCAGCTCTACTTGCCAACGGTGGCCGAACTCACCGCGATCCCTGGTGACTTTGCCCTTGCCGTGGCTCACGGCCGTGTTCTGCGATCGGTGTATTCAATGGACGCCCGGGGTGGGATTGTGGCGCGGCGCGCCGTACAACCGGTTGTATACGACTACTACCGGGAGATCTTGTCTTACCTTTGCCAACGGCAAGCAGGCATCCTGTTGCAGGCGAAGCAGGTTCCACCGCGTACGCCGTCCAATCCAGTGAGCAAGCTTGAAGCTCCAAGGCTTCTTCGGGACGCTGAGTTCGTGCTGAAGTACATGATCCGCTATCGCGTCAATGACGATCCGGCCTTTCAAGTCGGCATTCCCCATCGCGACTACCTCGACCTCTACGTCGCAAACGGATACATCAGCGACGTTCCGGGCAAGCAGCTACTCCCCCCTCCTGAGCAGCACAAGTCCTGGGCCGAGTTCGCCTCCATGGTCTGCAACCCGTCGGTGATCAGCGTCATGCTCGACCACGGGGTCTCGTTCGACGTATTTCCGACCGAGGTGCATCTCAACACCCAGCGCGTTTTCCATCTGGGCCGCAGCAGCGTCTTGCCAGTGAACTCCGGAGCCTCCGCACACTACGAGCCGCTGCGTGAGATGAAGCCGGGCGACTTTCTCGGCTACTTCAAGATCTTCGGCCCGAACAACCCCAATGTCAGCTGGGAGCTCAGGCCGACATGCGTGCAGGTCGTGAAACAGATTGAGTCCCTGCGAATGAGCGGCCAGATCGAGTTGGCACTCAGCGGGCAAGGCGCATCAATTGAGCGTGACGGTCCTCCCGCCTCGCTCAAGCGGCGTATCGCCGTGTGAGCCCGAGCATGAGCGAGATCAGCAACATGTTCGATCGCTACTGCAGCGACTACGACTACTCGGTCAAGCTTGACGTCCTCGCCGCAAGGATGCGCTCACAGCTGGTGCCGGACAAAGAGGCTTTTGCGCCGACGTTTGCCGAACTGCGCGCGATCAAGGATCCCCGAAAGCTTGCTGCCGCCCACGGCCAGGTGCTGCGCAGCTGGTACAGCATCTCGGCGACCGGTGAGATCAAGGACGCCCACCCCATGTGGCCAGAGGCCCATGAGTACTACATGGGCGTGCTGGCTTACCTGTGCAGCCGCAAGGCTGGGATCCTGCTGCGCCGCGGCCCACTCATTGACGCGAAGGGCGGCTGCGGGAGTGAAATCACGCGCGAGCATCATCTGCGAGATGTGAACTGGGCGATGCGCATCCTCATGGAATACAAGCCGTTTGTCGGCATCAATGAGGACCATCCGCACAAGGATGTGCTCGGCCTGTACATCGATCACGGCTACATCTGCGATGACCCGCTCAAGCAAGTCGTACCGGTCGGCGATGGCTTCAAGACGTGGCTCGAGCGCGCGGCCTTCATCTGTACCCCTGACCTGATCGAGGCGCACCTTGAGCGCGACGTCGACCTGGGGCCGGCGATCACCCAGGGCTTGCTCGATCGAAGGCTGCAACAGCATCGCACGAGGTCGGCTGCAGGAGGCTGGATTTACAGCCCAAGTCGCTACTACGAGCTCACGGAAGTCTCCCCGGGGGACTTCCTCGGCTACTTCAAGATCTGCGGCAACAGCAACTTCTTCAACGATTGGCAAAGTGACGATCGGTGCGTTGCCATCGTCAAGTCGATGGAAGCCGATCGCATGCTCAAGAGCATCGACCAGGCCAGAGATAGCGCCGGCGCACCCTCTCCCTCTCAGCCCTCTGCGGCCATACCCGCCGCAGAAGCACCAACATCCGGTCGCCGCCTGCGGCTGTGAGCCTCGTCGCAAGGGCCATGCTCGCCATGCCTCAGGTGTCAACACCCTCTTCTCCCAGCTCGCTCGAGGACCCCAATTCCCCTGCCGCGGCGGCGCAGAAGTCTCGCGCCAACCGCCTTGCTCGCCTTTTCCAATCCTGGAAGCACGAGCATCCGACGCTCGTGCCCATCCCGTTCCCAACGATCTCGGAGATCGCTCAGGAAAGAAGCCCTTTGGCCAGGGCCAAGCTGCACGGGCAGCTTCTCCTTGGGATGTACCAGATCGACTTCAAGGGCAACCGGGTCTCCTCCGAGCCGGTCCCTTCGCTCCTATACGACTACCTGGTTGAGATCTTGTCATACCTCTGCGAGAAGAAGGTCGGCATCGTCGTGCATACCAGGCCTGTTCAGCGATCGTTCTGGATAGGCAGCGGGCCAAATCCCGTTTCCCCCAAGGAGTGGCGCGACGCCACTTGGGCCATGTATTTCATTCTCGGCTACGAACGCCAGACGTTTCGGAACCCTTCGCTGCCTCATCGATACATCCTGCAGTGCTACCTGAATAGCGGGTACATCAGCGATGACTTGGCCCTTCGACTTGTCGCCCCCGTTCCCACCTTCGCAACCTGGGCTGAAACGGCTGCATTCTTCTGCAGGCCCGAAACGATTGCCGAGCTGATTTCAGCCGGCATCGACATGAACTCAGCCCTGACCTCGAGGGTTCTGCAGGTCAAGCGCTCCAGTCTGAAAGAGCGCTTCGGTCCGGGGGTTTCCGTCTACAGGAAGGATCGGTACCGCGCATTGGACGATGTGGCGCCTGGTGACTTCCTGCAGTACTTCAAGATCTGCGGGCACGACATGGAAACAGACGTCTGGGAATCGATCTCCCAGTGCGTCGAGGTGGTCAAGGCCTTCGAGGCCTCCCGTATGAACAACCTCATCGAGTCGGTAGTCAAGTCCGCGCCTTCTGCTACGCCCTCAGGCCCGGCTGCCTCCTCCCCCCGTCGACGCTCAATGGTCTGAGAGTCCCCATGACAGCCAGCCCTTTGAAACCAGAACAGCCCATGGATCCTCTTGAAGTCCCGGGCTCCCCCGAGGCTCTGGCCCAGGCAGACCTGGTTGAAAGCATCTTCGCGAGGCACGAGCGCTTTCGCGGCTACATGCCCACCATCGCTTCGCTGGCGGCCAAGCGCAGCCCGGTATCGCTTGCCCTGGCCCACGGCCGCGTACTTCGTACGGTCTACCAGATGGACTATCGAGGGATCTCTGGCGCCGATGCGCCGCACCCACGGGAGGTCTATGCCTACCTCAGAGAAGTCCTTGAGTACCTCTGCGAGCGAAAGGCGGGCATCCTCATGCGCCGGGAGCCCATCGAGGCTGACGCTGTCGTTTTGAGCGATCCCACGGCTCCAGAACACCTTCGCGACGCCAGGATTGCGCTCACGAAGGTGATGACGTTCACCTCGCTCGATGGCTGGACGGGCAGGATGGCCCACGAGGACATCCTTGACCTGTACCTCGATCACGGGTACTTCAGCGACTCGCCTTCGCAGCGCATCGCCCTTCCCTCGCCGCCGCACACCACCTGGATCGAGCAGGCGATCGACAGCTGCAATCCGTTCATCATCGGCGCTCTGGTACGCAGAGGCGTTGACCTCGATGCCTATCTGACGCATGAGATCCTCGAGCGCAAGCGTGCGAGCCTGAGCAGTGTGTCCCCCGACGCTCCGGACCGCTGGTATCGAACACCTCGGTACCGGCAACTGGAGGACGTTCAGCCTGGCGACTTCCTCGGCTACTTCAAGATCTGCTGCTTCACGGCCGCACTGGGGACCTGGGAGAACCATCCTCGCTGCGTAGAGGTCGTGAAGTGGTTGGAGGCGGCCAAGATGTCCCAGCAGATCGAGATCGCCTCGTCCATCTCAGCGGGTACCGCGCCACCGCCTTCCACGGCAGCGCCGACGCGGCGCCGCGCGCATCTCTGAGGCTGCCATGGACCAATGGACTCGACGCCCCTCTGCAGACCCCCGCGCCATCAAGGGCTCACCCGAAGCCACGGAGCAGGCTGCCGAGCTCTTCAGCATCCAGAACTACGTCGGCACACCATCAAAGACAAAGCGGCCTCCCATGCCCTTGATCGCGGACATTGCGGCCACGCGAAGCCCTTCCGCGATCGCCCTGCTGCACGGGAAGGTCCTTCGCGGCATCTACCAGGTGAACCATGAGGGAAGACACCAGGGCGGAAAGATTCCAGGCCCAGACGTCCAGGGTTACCTGGTTCAGATCGTCCGATACCTGTGTGAGATCAGGGCCGGCATCCTCATGCGGGAGGAGCCGTTCCACTTTGGTGCTGATGGGATCGCAGCAGCTCGACTTGGGGCTCCAAGCCATTTTCGGGATGCCAAGGTGGCTCTGCACATGCTGCTGGGACACGATCCATCGCCGAAGAACTACAAGGCAATCCCACACCAAGAGATCCTTGGCATCTACCTGGACAACGGCTACTTCAGCGATGCGCCAGGTGAACAAATCGCTCTTCCGAGCAGCTACTACCCGTCCTGGATCGATGCCGCGGTCCAGGAGTGCAACCCCTACGCAATCAAGGCCCTGTTGGATCGAGGTGTCGACCTTGATGCGCGCCTCACTGAGGAGGTGATCGAGCGCACCAGGGCAACCTTGACCGTCAAGGATGGCGACGCCAGGCGGTACATCACCAAGCACTACGAAGGTCTCGAGCAGGTGCGTCCGGGTGACTTCCTGGCCTTCTTCAGGGTGTGCGGGACGCCAGTCGAGCACCCGCTTTGTCGGGAGGTGGTGAGGTCCCTGGAGGCACGCCAAATGGCCCGCCAGATCGACCTGGCCGCGGCTGGAATCGCTGCCGATGCGGCCGACCGTTCCCCGTCGGTCTCAGTGCGGCGACAGGTTCGCATCTGAGGCTGGTACCGGCCCCCGGATTCGGTATCCTCTTGGAAAGCGCCCCTCCCTGGGGGTGCTCCCCCTGCAACTAACCCTTCAGCTTCATGAAAACCGCCGTCGTCTCCTTCTCCAGCCTGGCCCAGCACGACCGCATGGACGCCGGCTTTCACATCCTCAACCAGCAGTACGCTGAAGCCGCCAAGGCCTTGGAGGCCTCCACCAACAAGGATCAGATCATCTCCTTCCTTTCGGATGAGGGCAGCATCCCCACGAGCGTGCTCAAGCTCCTGGCACCCCTCACACGCGGAAGCACTTCGGATCCAGGCCGTGATCAGCTGCTCAAGGCGGTTCGGGACTACCCGTTTCTCTCGTTGGCCATCATCAAGGACCAGGGGAAGGCCAAGCTGGAAGAGGTGCAAGTGGCGCTGGCCAAGCGCGCGACTGCGGCCGCCGCGTCGCTGCATCTTCTGGACGAGTTTGGAGGTCCCGCGACGCCCACCGGGCAAGCCGTGAAGAAGTTCGGCCCAGGGCGCACCTGAGCCCGAGGGCATTGCTTGAGCCTGGAGGCGAGCGACCTCATCAACCATCGCCACCTGATCTCTGCCTACATCATGCGTCCCACCCACTTCAGCTTCCTCGGGCTGTCTCTTGCAGCCCTCGCGCTGGCCGCCGGCCCTGTGCACTCACAGTCATCGAGTCCGGCTCGTGCCAGTGGCATCTACACCGAGGTGATTGATGGATCTCGGCTGCTCCCTGGGCATTACAGACTCGGGAATGCGGTCATCTTCTTTGTGGTTTCCGAGAAGGAAAGTGAGCGGAGTGTCACCGGCCATCTTGCCGCTTGTGATTTTTCATGGGCCAGCAACATCCTCTACAGGCCGATGCTCGATCAGACGCAGACTGATCAGCAGTTGGTCGCGGATTCAACCGCGCGATTTGAAGAGGAGCTAGTCACCCCAATCGAGATCAAGGCCACACCAGCCAAACTGGCTCCCTTTGGGGAACTGATCAGATCCAACATCTCTACCTTGTGTAAAACGGGAAGACCAGCCCCGACCACAATGCAGCTCACGATCTCACAACAGGCGGACGGTGTTGCCACTGTGTATGCAGGTCGAGTTACGCGAACGGGCGGACTCATCGATGCTTGGATTCGACGCGTGCGCCTCGAAGCAAACCCGGCCTTCTTGCAAGGATCCGAACCGGGCAAGCTTCCCAACCCTTTCTTGAAATCCACAAAGGTCGTTGGCAAGATGGTTTTCGACTGCAAGCGACGCATGGCCGCCGTGCTGACCTATCAGGACTACGACAAGGAAGGCAAACCCACCGACTCGGGAACCATCCAAAGGAAGGACCTCAACTTTCAGGAGCCTGTTCCAGGATCCGTTGGGGATACCGAGATCGACTTTATCTGCAAGGTCTTCGGCTAACTCCAGCCTGCACCATCAGGCCCGCGCCTGCGGCCTAGACAAGCTCGCGCCTGCGCGCACAGAGATCGTCACCTTCGGCAGTGGTTGAGATCTCATACCAGACCACCCTGGTTCCCCTCATGACCGGCTTCACAGAGATCAACCCGCACTCTTGAAGGAACACCATCTCGTCCTTTGTCAATCTGGATTCCGCAAGGGTGCAAGGTTGCTTGGAACGAATATCCTCAAGGCGGTCAATCAGCACATCAGCCACCTTGCCCAACCTCTCCCAGCCCGATGCTCTGTGCATCTCGCAGAACCAGGTCTCTCGATCTCGATACCGCTCAGCCTCGACTAGATCGCGCGGGTTCTTGCACACAACGGCGCGCCGCTCTGGACAGGTTTCGCTATGGGAACACGGCGTGCTGACTGTTGCACCGGACCAGATCCAATCACCATCAGTGCCGCGATACCTCTCATCAAACCCAGTCATGCGCCTGAAGCGGGCAATGTCCATGTCGCTCACTCCGTAGGCTTCAGCCAAGGAGCGCACTCTGCGGTTGAAAGATGGCAGCTCATCGAGTTCGACTGAGACTGGGTGCCCCGGATCATCAGTGTAGAGAGTCGTTCGACCCAGATCATCCGGCAGCAACGCCCAAAGCATTCGATAGATGTCCTCTGGCGAGTCACCCATGTAGAGCCCAAGCATCTCTAGATGGGCCGCGAGCCTCAGGGTTGCAGTGCGGGCCTCATACACCAGGTCTTTAACCTTACCGGCCAAGTCCTCGGCCGACGATGCTTCGATAGCAGATGCCTCGGTGCGAACGATGTCGAGCAGAAATTCATAGTCTTCCATGGCCAGTAGTTTGCAGGTACCAAACACTTGCAGCAATGCGTGATCAGTGCTTTATGCTTCGATGCAACGTCTCACTTCGTCTCATTTCAATTGACGCCAGCAAACACCATCCGCAGAGCGTTGTTCGCCATTGCACTTGCCCTTCCCTTGTGCGCGCATGCGCTTGACTTCATCGTTGACGACACCAGGGGGATCATTCGCGGGACAGGGGATGTGACATTGGGCGACGCTGAAGCACTGAAGAAGATCCTCACCCTGGAGTTCCGCCAGGAGCACCACAACGTCCGCGGCCTGGTGCGCGTGGAACTCGACTCACCAGGTGGCAGCATGCTCGGCGGCATCCTGCTCGGCTACGTCCTGCGCTCCCTGGGCACCCATACCCACGTCGGCGCCGGCGACGCATGCCTCTCCGCCTGCGCCATGGCCTTCCTGGGCGGCCAGCGCCGAACAGTTGAGGGCCACTACGGGGTGCACGCCGCTGGCTTCCTGCCCAGCTCCAATGTCGGCTCGATCACCAACGCCACAGATGCCATCCAGGCCTTGGGCGGAATCACGACCGCCTTTGTGCACGAGATGACGGGTAGCAACAAGATCGCCGTGCGCGCGATGAGCACCAGGCACTCCAAGATCTCCCTGCTCACCGATGAGGAGCTGGTCGACATGAAAGCGATCACGCTCGCGCTACGGCCATCCCAACACGGCAAGACCGGCTTCAGGTGCCCCAGCGGCAACGCCACCAGCATTCTGGGGATCGTGTGCACCAACCTCGACATCGCCGAGATGGATCGTGAGCTCAACGAGATCTACGCTGACATCAAGCGCATGGGCGCTCCGGCGGGCCTGGATTCGGTTCAGCAGAGGTGGCTGCGTTACCGCAACTCCTGCATCCACAGCACCTCGCCCAACGGCTTTCAGAGCATCGTGGGCTGCGTCAAGGAGGCCTACGAGGTCCGCAGGGATCAGTTGCTGTCGATTCAGCTCAGCCTTGCGGCAAGCAAGACCTCTCCGGGATCTCGAAACTGGGAGCCGCTGACGCCAGAGTAAGCCGGCCGACCGTCCGACGACCACCCCCGCGCAGCAACTGGAACATCAACGCTTCAGCATGGAACAAACTGAATCTACCCCATCCGTCACAGAGCTTGAAGAGGCTCGCCGCGGCCTGCAGGCCGCCCTGGAGCGGTGGGAGAACTACGACGGCAACAACCCCGATAAGTACCGGTCCCAGATCGCTGAGGCCCGTGTCCTGGTGCACGAGATCGAGACCAAGCTCAAAGCCGCAGGCGTCCTGGGGTTGAGTGAGGATGAGAAGCTCTTCAAGGAGCTCGACAAGCTCTTCCCCAACGCGATGAGCAAGGAAGTGGTGGAGCACCAGGGACGACGGTTTCGTCGGCGCTTTACGCCGGTGGCCACCAGCCTCTCAGGGAAGACGGTCAAGGCCTGGCGGGCGAGCTGGGAAGAAGTGCCGGGCTGAAAGCCGAGTTCGCCGCGGCGTGGCCCGGCCTTATTCGGCCGACTTGGTTTCTTCTCCGGACGTGCCCTGGATGCCGTTGTAGATGCAGGCCACAGCGCCTTTGGTCTGCACAACGGTGTACCGCATGTCGCAGTTGACCGCTGCAAAGATCACGGGCAGCGACTCATGGCCGAAACGATCCGGCGTGAAGATCACCTTCTGCCCAGGTTTGCACGACTTGTTGACTGAGTCCCAGCGCCATTCCTTCACCTCGCAGAGGCTGCTTTGGTCGATGCTAGAGCCTACGGAGATGCTTGTGGCGCCGCCCTGGTTGCAGCCGGCAAGCAAGGCGATGGCGGCGAGGCCGAGGATGAGGGTGGGCTTGTTCATGATTTCAATCTCTCCTCTGGTGATGGGTGTACTGGGCGGCGGTTACTCAGGTGAGTAGAAGAGCCTGGTCCCGCACTGGGCGCAGACGTGCTCTCGCGTGTACGTCTGCTGCAGAAGACCGCGAATGTGAATGCGTCGACCCCGCAGTTCTTGCAGCTCACGCTGCCGTCGGCATGCGCGTGTTCCGGATGGTTCTCCCGGTACCAGGCATAGGTTTGGGTCTGAAACTTGGTGACCCGAATCCAGTTCGTGATCCCTACGATCGCAGGGATGATCGTGAAACCAGCTCCCAGCAGGGTGTTGGTCCCGCCGGATGTCAGCATAGCCAACCCGAAGAGGAAGAATGCCAGCGTGAAGATGGTCACGAAGATCTTCTGAAGTGTGTACCGCATAGGAATGCTTTCTTTGATGGTCAATGCGCCGATTCTGAGGACTGCAGCTCGACACGAGCACAGTTCGTGCGACGAATCCGGCTATACAGCGACGAATTCACCTCACACCAGATTGGCCCAACCCACGCCCGCTACGTCATGTGCGTTTGCGATACATCATACACTGGCTTTCAAGGCTGGTTTTCGATATGCTGTGTGTATGGCCAAGCATGACGCGAGGCACCATCCAAGGAGTTCCGACATGAAAGCATCCGACATCACCCTCGCCGCCCTGGTCGCCGGCGTCCTGCTCGCCGGCAGCGCCATGGCCGCGACGCCCAAGGCCAAGACCTGCGCGGAAGGCACCATCGGCGGCGTCGTCAAGGAGGTCAAGAAGGTCGGCAACAAGACCGTCATGTCCTTCCAGGGCACCAAGTTCACCATCACGGTTCCCAGCGAGCGGCCCGAGGCCAAGGCTCTGGCCAAGGTCAAGCCCGGCACGCTACACTGCGAAGTGCAGGACGAAGACATCTGACTCAGGGCGGCCGAAACGCTTGAACACAGGGGCGCATTTGCGCCCCTTCGCACTTGTACCCAGAGGACGAAGATGAGCGCTGACCTGTTGGACGAAGCTACCCGCTTGCTTGAAGCCGATGAAACACCTCAAACAGAGGACGACCTTCGGCGCTCGATCGACCAGGTGCTGAAGCAAATCCTGGCTCAGATGAGGATGAACGTCGTCTTCATCTCCGAGTTCACGGGTGGGCGCCGGGTTTTCCGGCATGTTGCGCACTCCGAAGGTGTAAACCTGCTCACCGAGGGTGAGGGCGACCCGCTTGATGAGAGCTGGTGCCAAAAGGTCGTGGATGGCCATCTACCGCAGTACATCCCGGACGCAAGACTGGACCCTGTGGCCGCCCCGCTTCTAAAGGGCCTGCCTTTCCCCATTGGGACGCACATCAGCACTCCACTGGTGCTCTCCAGCGGCAAGGTGTATGGCACCCTGTGCTCGCTCTCCCTCGAGCCGCACAGGTCGCCCGATCCATCTCACCTGGTCAAACTCAAGCTCATCGCCAAGATGGCCGCATCGCGCATCGAGTCGATTCACAAAGCTTCGCAGCCGAAGAAGAGCTAGACGCATGTTGAGCCGTGCTGGCTCCCCGCAATCATCCCTGGTCAGCTTCGGGCCCCTGCATCTTCCAGCCGGGCTGGCCTTTAATCTCGCGAGCCACCGTCATGACGCCGAATGGCGAGGTGCGCTCCTCATGTTGACCACCTTCCCCTTGTCCATACTCCAGACGCCTGCCTGCTAGGACCCGCTGTGTGAGGTGGTGGTTGTTCTGGAACGCGCCGCAATGCACGCACATGTTGCAGTAGGGAAACCGGGTCGGCTTCCCGTTGATCACGTCCTGCCGCCCGATCGGGTTCAGGCCGTTGGCCGCAAGCTCATCGTTGCTGATGTCCTTGAGCACGGCCTCCAGCCTCTTTGAAATGTTCGCCACCGTGTTCGGCGAGGGGTCCCAACGCCCTTCGTAGAAGTCCTCCGGCGCAAGCTCCCTGTCGGATGGCGAGTCCCCTCCCCGCAGGTGCTCGAGCACCTGCTTCACCTCCCGCTTGCAGGCCCAGCAGGTATCGACCAGGTACTCCACCAGGTGCGGCCGCTGATATCGCGGGATCGTCCAGGAAACGCGCCTTGACAGGAGGGCAGTCACGAACTCCGGGAGCCCGACGTCAAAGCCCAGCACCATGGGCACTTCGCCTACATGAAAGGCCTGCAGGGCGAAGACAGGCGTCTCCCGCTCGACAGGGACTTCCCCCCTCTTTCGCGAGCTCGCTCCAAAGAACCAGGCCCCTCGAACGCCAGACTCGCGGTAGAGCGCCTGGCGCTGGCGTGTCTGCGCATCCGTCTGCGGCGACATCTGGATCTCGAGGGCGATCTTGGCGGAGCCCTTCTCGCAGAAGATGTCCGCCACCCATTGTTCGCCACCTGGCGCCTGGCCAGGCCGCTCTGTGGTGACCGTCCACCCGGCCGCCTGGGCCGCCCTGGCCACCAGCGTCTTGCAGTAGAGATGCTCGGCGCTCTCGTCAGCGGTGGTGCACTCGCCGCGGCGAGCGTGGGCAAAGAAGAAGTTGCCCCGGGTGCTGGTCTTGGGGACGGCGGCAACACCGCAGCATGGCATTCGAAGTCTTCGGTCTCGGTAGGAGGCCTTCAGATCAGCCCAGCTGCCATCGTCGAACTCGAAGGCGTGGATCTCGCCTTGATCGCTGGTTGCGCGTAGCGGCACGGGGTGCAGCCCTCAGTGACGTCAGGATCGACTTCAGCGGGCGCGCTTCTCGAAGTCCTCAAGGAGCGCCATAAGCAGCCCAACCCTCTCAGGCGTCAGAACGCCCGACTCGTGCAGGTCCGAAACCTTGGCTACCAGGCGCATGGCGCCGGCCCTGCCCTTCTTGTGGACTTCGCCAACAGGCACATCACCGGCATCAGGCAACAAGTCGTTTGGTGTGACCCCGAGCGAGCGACAGAGCGCGGGGAGCTTCTGCAGGACCATCGGGTAGCGGCCGGACTCCCAACCTGAAACTGCACCTTGTGTGACGCCAACATCCAGCGCAAGGTCCATTTGCGAGATGCCTCTGGCCTTCCTGGCGGCCGCAATCCTTCTTCCGAGGGCCTCGGTGTCGAAGTCGTTGAGTTCTTGGCTGTCCGCGGAGGTTTCGTTCATGCTGCGACTGCGGTGTTGCATGGGCATTGTATGGAGCCGTTCCTCAGATCGGCTTGCCGGCTGCTTGCCGCCTGGCAATGGAGTACAGGATCGAGCGCTCAGCGTCCATGTTCACCGGGTGCGTGAAGTCGAGCCATCTCTCGGTTGCGGTCGCTCGCGGCGGCCAAACATTGCCGGGTGGTCGACGGACTTCATGGACCATGCGATCGGCTGCATGCAGGAGACCCCATCCCGCTGGCAGGTCATCGAGTCCAATGATCCCTGGAGGACACAGGTAGAAGCGGTAGACACCAACCCCCTCCTGTGGCGACATGCGCTCAGGCTTCTTGAGGTCCGCCAAAAAGTCCGATCGGCTGACCTTCGCTTCGATGACAGCCGAGCAGGTCGCGCGAAAACCCACGATGTCGGGCTGCTCGCGACTCCCAAGCGCGAAGATCTCCGTCGCCACGATCGGGAAACCCTGCTTCTTCAGCCACCTGGCGCCAATGCGCACCAGTTCGTCGTGTGCTGCACTGGGCACTCAGACCTCCAACACCAGGTTCGGGATGAATTCAGGGTTCTCGAACTTGACTTCACTCATTGATCCAGGACGTGCTCTCAGATTCAGGGGGTAGCCCCGCGGGTTGGCCACGACCCGGCAGCGCTGCACCTGGTAGTCGAACGTGTTGTGCACGTGCCCGTGGATCCAGAGGTCCACTCCCTCCATGAGGGGTGTGAGGTCCGTGACGAAGGCGGGGTTGAGGGAGTCGCCCGCAAAGCGCGCGTGGATCGAGCTGGGGTGAGGGGCGTGGTGGGTGATCACGACGGTTCTCGCCGCGGCGGGACCTGACGAGCCGGCCAGGCGCTGGGTGAGCCAGGCACGCGTCGCTAGGTGCTCCTGCAGGGCGTCCTCAGGCCCGAAAAACTCAATGGGTCCGTTGGGAGCGAATCCCTTCCCGATCATTCGGTGGTCGACCATCATGAGTCGCGCCTGCTCCATGACCTCCGGACGCACCTCCTCGCCATCGAGGGCATAGTCCGTCCACAGAGTCGCCCCCAGGAATCGGACGCCCTGGATGGTGACTTCATCGCGTTCCAGCACCTGCACCGCGGTGCCGTAGGTCGCCTTGCGGATCGCCTCGAGGTTGCGCCTGAAGTCGGGACACTGGTAGTGCTCGTGGTTGCCAGGGACGTAGAGCACCGGCACCGGCCAGTCAGCGAAGGCGTAGACGGCAGCGGTGGCCACCGCGATGTCGCCGGCGAGCACCAGGACGTCTGCGCCAGGCTCAGGTCGAATGAGTTGCTGCCCGGGGAAGGCGCGCCAGATGTGCTCGAGGTGAAGGTCGGAGGCGACCTGGATTCGAAGGGTCATGGCTTCTGAACGGCTCCGCCGCGCATGTTCCAGGCAGCGATCGCGGAAGCCCGATCGCGGCCGATGCGCTCGATCATCCGGTTCGGTTGGCCTGGCACCGGGTCGCACCAGTGGCGCACCGACACGCTCACCGGTTCGCCGAAGCCGGATCCATTCCACACCCCCTTGCTCTCCTCAATCATGGTCTGGCCACCATTGCAGAAGGGGCACGGGGCTAACTCACCAGAGCCATGAGATGCGTGTCCCGCGTCTGGCGCGGCAACCACTGTTGTTCCCGCTGCCCTTCCATCGTGAGCCAGCACGTCCGCAAGCAACGTCTCGATGGGGTTGGCGTACTCAGGGCCCATGGCGTGCAAGCTTCGTGTCGCCTGGATCTCGCGAATCAGGTGCGGCGGCCCGATGACGGCCTGGAGGAGATCGCGCAGCGCGCTCGCGTTGACCTCAATGGTGTCGGTTTTCATGTCCTGTTTTCCTGATGAGATGTGTGGTGTCAGCAGGCCTGGTGTAGCGGTGCACGGGAGGCAGCCGCGGGTTTCACAGATGCCCCTTGGTCCATACCACTCAGGGTGAAACCTTCTGGGGCTGTTCGGCTTCCTTGATCTGGCGCTTGGCACGCTCGATCTCTGCGCCCATCCACACGATGACCCATCCGAGGCCGATGCCACCCAGCAGGGTGAGGAAGCTTCGATGCGCGGGATAGGCCGAAACCGCACCAGCCACGACGACGAGTGCAGCAATCAGTCGCGCAGACCAGAGCTTCAGACGCAGGTAGGAGAGATAGCCAGTGCGCATGGTCATGTTTTCAGTGGTCATGTCATTTGATTTCACGGGGGTGAATGCCGGCGGCCGCAGCGCGATCCACCAGGTCCTGGACGGCCTCAACCAGGTCTTCACACTCAAAGCCAGAGCGCAAGTTGGCGCCCATGCTCGAGGCGATCGACATCACGCTGGTCTCCCAGCGATCTTTGCGAACGATCTTGCCGTCGGCGCGGCGCTCGTAGTCCTCAGGCTTGGCGTCCCGAAACTCGGGCATGCGAAAGTCTCGCTCGGTCACTGGTGCGGGATGGCTCATGTTGCCAGCTCCTTCTTCGCTGCGAGGACATCTCGGGCCTGGCGCAGGTTGGGGTCGCTGCGCTCCATCACGTCCAGGGGATCGCATTGGCCACCGAGACCCACGATGCGGTCGCGGCCGACCTCCATGAGGTTCACGTAGGCGCGGATCAGGTTCTTGATGCCATTGCGCAGACGAGGCACCTCGTCGGCAAGCGCCAGACGTTCCTGGACCTTGTTCAACGAGCTGAGGAAAAGGAGGCCGTCGTCCATGTTCGCCGAGCCACCAACCGTGGCGCGCACCATCGTTGAAGCGATGTTGAGCAAAGCATCCAGGTCAGGATCCTGGACGGTGAAGTCAGGCCCGTCTTCCGCCGGCGTGACATGTGCCTCCTTCAGGGCTTCCTGAGGGGTGAGGCTTCGCGCCTGGAGCCATTTCGGGTTCAGCATCTGCCCACCTTCGATGTCGTGGGGATCGTCGACCCACTTCTGAGGCGGCTCAACATCACCGCTTTCGGCTAGCACGCCAAGTGCCCACACGAGATCGTTGACATAGATGAGCTTGGTCAGGTGGGTTCGGTCATCGGATAAGTGCTTCTTGGCTTCTGCGGCGATCGCCAATGCCCGAGCACGATCACTCGGTACCGGGTTCAGGTCGGGCTGGGAAGAAGGCACCCCATCTCGAGCTGGAACGAAGCGGGCGCGCCAGCGGGCGACTGTCCGCGCATCGTCCTGGCTATTCGGCCCTTTGGCCAAACCGTCCTCGATCATGCGCTGCAGAGCTTCCCAAACCGCATCGGGAACGCGAGCCCATTCCTCCAGCTTGTCCTGCTTCACAGGCGGCATCGCCCCAAGCATGGCATCGAGCATGCGCTGGGGCAGACCGTCCACACCGTTGGCGCGGTGCAGGACCTTCACCGCCGCGACGTGCATCTCCTCGGTAATTTGCGCCAGCATCAGTACCTGGCCGGGGGTGGGTTGAATCGAGCTCATGATGACCTCTTGAAACGTAAGCCGTTGAACCAGCGGCGCAGGCCATAGCTGCGTGCCAGGCTGATGACCGTGAACCAGGCCCCAATCGCCAGATTGCTCTGCAGAGGCACATGGATGTCGTACATGGGAAAGATGACGATCTGCGAAGCGATCGCGAACAGATAGCCAACAGCCACGTTGGCAATGGCCTCCAGGGCAGAATGCAAGCGGCTCTGGCTCATCGCTGCTCTCCCAGAGCGGTCTGAGGGCGCGGCTGATCACCTTGGGGCTGTGGCAGATGCAGTTTGCAGATCTCGTTGGCCATGATGCGCAGCTGCGCGGCATAGCTGCCGCCGTCTTCGAATCGCGCCGCCATTGACAGGGTGGTGGCCATCGCAAGGCGTACGTCGCCGCCGTACAAGTGCTTGACCCCGTCGTCGAAGGTTGCTCGCTCGTTGGGGTTCTCGGGCTGGGGCGTCCAACCATGAACACCTTGATCGCCGGAAGCCCCGGTACGGGAAAGCGCGCGGTCGCGGCGCTTTCTGAACTCGTAGACCCCTGAGCGGGCCGATGAGAACGCCTCCGTCAAGGATTCCTGGGCCCGTTGGACCTCATCCTCGTTGCCGATACCCTCTTCACGCTTTTGCTCCGCCTCGGCCAGGGCGTTGATGGCGTCCAGCAGGCGGTCGACATCCTTCGCGAGGTACTCTGCGTGCTCCAGCGCGTAGTCATGCGCGGTACGGTCAGTCATCTCGATCCCCTTTCACGAAGCAGCGCATGGTTGCTCGGCGGGCCTCTCGGCAAGCTGCCCAGGCTTTTCGAGCGTCACGACGTACTGCAACACGCTGTGCACCGCGCCACAGGAGTCGCACGTGTGCATCAGCTCTTCATCCGCATGTGCAGCGACATAGACCCCAAAGAAGTGCCTCTTCTTGCAGCTGGTGCAAATGAAGCTGTCATTGCTCTTGCTCATACCTGCTCTTTCAGCGCCTCGATCACATCGGCCGCCTGGCGAGGGCACACCGCATTGCCGAGCATGTGCAGAGCGGTCGCCTGACTCTTGGGGAGCTGGTAGTCCTTGGGGAAGCCCATGATGTCGCGGTTCTCGGCCAGGGTGAGCATGCGCATGCGATCCCCATCGACCAGCGCCCAGCGAGCACGCGTGGTGATGGTTCCCAGGGGACGGTGGATGCTTCGGCCGGTCAGGCCTGAGCCGCTGCCGTAGTAGGGCATGACGAATCGGTCACCATGGGCATGGCGGCCGTTGTGCACCCGGCGCAGGGTGGCGTGCGATCGGCCAGGCTTCTGGATTTGCGACCAGTTACCCGTATCGAAGTCCAGGACGCTTGCCACGGGTACATGCTCGCGGCGCGGCAGGTTGAGTTGAATGGGGTTCTTCGAGCGCGTGGCCACGATGAAGAGGCGCTCACGGTGCTGGGGCACACCAGAGTCGGCCGAATCGAGCTCCATGGGCGAGAGGCTGTAGCCCAGAGAGTTCATGGCGTGCTTCCATGCGGGGAACAATTGCCAGCTGAGGAACTCGCGTACGTTCTCGATAACGGCGGCCTGCGGACGGTGGCATTCCAGGGCCGAAACCACCGCCCATGCGGTTGATCGCTGTGCGTCGTGGTGGGGGCGGTCTTTTCCGCGCGCGCGGCTGTGGCCCTGGCAGCAAGGCGAGGCCAACAGGAGGTCGTGGGACGGCACCTGCGTCCAGTCCGCCTGCTGCAGGTCTTGGCACAGGTGCTTGGTGAGGGGGTGATTGTTGGCGTGCACTTGCACTGCCGCCGGCCAGTGGTTGGCCGCCCACAGGACGTTCACGCCAGCCATGGTGGCACCGGTGGAGAAGCCGCCGGCGCCGGCAAATAGGTCGATTGCGTTCATGGTTGGGGTCGCAGTTGATTCTACTGCGTATAGGATATCTGTTATGCTGCTCTCTGACCAATCATTACCTGCAACAAGAAGTGAGCACCCGTACATCAATTCAGGCGTTGTCTGATCAGATGAGTCGCTACCAGGAAGCCCCTCGAAGAGTGACTCTCGCGAGCGAGATCAATCAGTGTTTTGATCGCCTGAGGAGCGAAGGCCGAAAGATTCACATCGCTCATGACGATGGGGTCTTCCATGTCGGGCGCGCGCGGATGGCTGCCGCAGGGACCGTCTTCTTCGCCTTTGACCCCGTCCTCTCCGGGCGGAGCGAGGGATACCGCGGTGGTTCCAGCCTCGAAGTTCCCCAGGCTGAAAGGATGCTCTTGGGTATCAAGAGGGGCGACATGGCCTACTGGACCTGGGACACCCATGGCGAGATGTTCGCCCTCAGCATCGTTGATTGACATCAGGGGCCGAAGATCATGAGCATTTCTATTCAAGACTTCGATCCTTTGAAAAGTCGCCACTCGCCCGAGGGCCGGGCCCATGCCGTTCGCGCCGCTTCCATCCGCGAGATGTGGGCCCAGGAAGACTACCTTCCCAACCCGGCGGGTCTCACCGCTTTGCATGCAGGCCCTAGCGGCGCATGAGTCCGAGCAGGGAATGAGGTCGCTGCTTTCACGCGCTATGGCATCAACCACCAAATTGCGAACATGAGCTCGATCGTCCAAGAGACCCCGCCCCTCGATGAACTGCTGGCGAAAGACGGGGATCTGGATCCAGAGATGGCCGCCCAGGTGCACACATTTGCCATCACCGACGTCTTCACGCACGACGGCCCCAGAGTCCGGCGACAAGAACGAGCTCGCTGCGCTCAGTTCGCTCGCCTCGGCGTAGGGTTGAAGCAGCCATCACTTTTCGCGCAGACGACTGGCCAGAAGGGAGTCGCAAAGGATGCCGTCCTGCATCCGCTGGCCTACTTCTGCAACTTCACCTGGCCCGAAGAGGACCTGGAAGCGCTACACGACCTGTTTGACGCGTACCTTCAGGCTGGTCCGTTTGATATCAACGCGCCCTTCCTGTTCAAGACGCAGTACGGGTACATTGCCCGCGGCGACAGTGTTCTTGAGTACGCCATCACCAACGGGAAGACCGAACTCGTGACGGCGGCACTTCGCAATGGCGCCAGGCTCGATGCAGTGCCTGCGGACTACGCCAGTTGCGGACTCGCCCCTACTGATCTACTGGGTCTTGCAGCACTGAATCATGGCGCCGACAGCGCGTTCTATAGGCACCTTGCGGCGGAGATGATGCAGAGAGAGATCGCTTGCGTTGCCTTCCCCTCTGGTCTGAGCGTCAACTTGCCAGGCTCAGGATTGCGCCCTCGCCGACGGGCAGTCTGAGCCTTATTTATAGTCATAATAAATTTCCTTATCTCTTGATTGAGAGTTTAATGGGCGTTATACTGCCTGTAATATGCCGCCCAAGCCTTACATCGACGACTTTCGGCTCGCCACCCCAAGCGAGATCGTTGGCACCCTGGGTGCGCGCTTGCGCGAACAGCGGCTGTCTCAAGTCATCACGCAAGAAGAAGTGGCGCGTCGTGCGGGCGTCTCTGTGGGCGCCATCAAAAAGCTGGAGTCGTCCGGCAAGGTAACAGTTGAGACATTGGTCCTTGTGGCTCAGGTCCTTGGTCTAGTCGAGGATTTGAGCGCTCTATTCAAGATCCGGCCGCAGACGAGCATTGCGGAAATGGAGAGATACGCCGCTTCTCAACGGCAGCGTGCTCGATCTCCTCGCGCTCCAAGACAATGAAAAAGCTCAGTGTGAACTTCCGCGGATGGGGCCAGGATTGGCGACTTGGCACGCTTGCTGAGCACGCAGGTGTGGTCGCATTCGAGTACTCCGGAGAGGCCTTGAACAGGGGCGTCGAGTTCTCAGGCCTCAATCTCAAGCTGAGACCAGAGGCGTACAGCAACTTTCCCCGACACCTGAGCAACCTGCCCGGCCTGGTTTCGGACTCTCTGCCAGATGGCTGGGGTCTGTTGCTTATGGATCGCGTCTTCCAAAAGGCCGGAAGGCAACTGGCCTCCGTTTCACCGCTGGATCGCCTTGCATTCATCGGCGATCGAGCCATGGGAGCGCTGTCATATGCGCCTGCAGATGACATCTCACTGGATGAGCAAGACTTGAGCCTGATGGATCTCTCCCTTGCTGTTCAGGCTGTCATCGAAGATCGAGATACGGAGGCCCTGAAGATGCTTGCCATCGTCGGAGGCTCCCCTCACGGGGCGCGGCCCAAGGCGCTTGTTCAATACGACGCCTCCGCAAACTCAATCAGTACGAATCCACATGCTCCTGGCATGCCGTGGGTGGTGAAGTTCCCCGCAGGGAATGAGCACATCGAGGTCTGCGCCATTGAGCACGTTTACAGCGACATGGCGGAGCTCTGCGGGATCAAGGTCCCTGCACGGCGCCACTTCAAATTTGGCAAAGCCCAGGCCGCATTCGGGATTGAGCGCTTCGATCGTTTCAATGGGCTTCGGGTCCCCGTCCAGTCCTTTGCCGCAGCACTTCATGCGGACTTTCGGATCCCATCACTCGACTACCAGACCATCCTGCGCGCGACACGCTTCTTTACGCTCGATGAGTCCCAGGTTGAGGCTGCCTTTCGCCTGTGCGTGTTCAATGTCGTTTTCAACAACCGCGACGATCACGCCAAGAACTTCTCACTGCGGATGAACGCGGATATGCGCTGGGAGATGTCTCCTGCATATGACTTGACCTTCTGTCCAGGCCCTGGTGGATACCATCAGACCAGCGTTATGGGAGAGGCGCTCCAGCCAAGTCGGCAGCACCTCCTGGAGTTGGGGAAGATCGCTGATATCCGAACCTCTCGCGTTGCCGAGATCATCGACCAGACCATCGAGGTATCGACTCGGATCCAGGGCGAGCTGTTAAATAGCGGCCTTGTTCGCCGCAAAACGGTCAGCGAGATCTGTGCCGCCATCGCACTCAATGCCGGCAGGCTCACTGAGGCCCATGTGCGGGGTCCAAAGCAACGCGCAAAATCATTGCGCACGTCACCCCCGAATCTTGGGGGCGGAGTTCTCGGCGACCGTTCTGCCATCAAGACTTCAGCAGATGCAGCACCGGACCGCCTGGTCAGCGCACCCTTGAAGAGGTCAAAGCCTCCTCGGGGGTAAATCCCCTCATGTTCTCAAGGAAGCGCCTGCCTGCCATCGATGTCGAACGGTCTTGGTCCGCCAAGCATGCCCATCACATGCTTCGGATTGCCGAAGACACCGAAGGCCGAATCTGGCTTCGCCATGAAGATCTTCGCCAGTGGGTGCCCGGCCTGGCCGCGGCCGACCTGCTCTCTCAGCGGCACCCCGGCATGGTCAGGCGCATCGAGCCCGCATCTGACCCCTACATCGAGGCGACCGCCTTCGCCTGGGTCACCAAGAAGAGCACGAACACGGCCACACTGAAGCTGCTGGCCTGGTTGGAGGCTTCGATCCTCGCCCCCGCGCGGCGCCGGCATGAGTGGCAGGACTACCGGCCTCACCAGGCCAGTGCCATCCCCTCCAGGCTCCTGGCGGCCAATGCCACCGATCGAGCACCTCACGAGCTCTTGCAGGGAGGACTGCGCGACCAGCTCGATGAGCAGTCGAAGCAGCTGCGGGGCGCCGGCGCCAGGCGACTGTTCGATCCGCGGCGCTGGGCCATTGGCCAGGGTCGCTGGGGCCTGTGGACCGTGCTCGCGGTCGGCCTGCTGGGCTCCTCTGCCTCCTTCTACCTGGGCGGTGTCGTCGATGAGCGCGCGTACGACGTGCTCAACAACTATGTCGCCTGGACCTGGGCCGCCATTCTGATTTCAGTCTGGGCGGTGCTGTTCACACTGGGCTGGATCGTCGGCGCCGTACGCAGCGGAATTCGTCGAAGCGGTGTTGGCTTCAGTGCCTGGGCCACCCTGGCCCTTGTGGTGATCAACGTCAGTACGGCCGCCTACCTGTTCGGCGGGACGTTGCACCGCACCCAGGAGCTGGTTCGCGTCTGGTGGGCGGTGTACGTTGACGGGGATCCGGCCATCGATGTGACGGTGGTGCACAGGAATGCCGACGGCAGCGCGCGGCGCCTCTCCCTGCAGGGCCCGATCGGCATCGGAAGCACCAAGGTGCTGGTGGGCGTGCTCCAGCAGAACCCAGGGGCTACCGAGATCCTGCTCGAGAGCCCCGGCGGCCTGGTCGTTGAGGGGTTCGGCCTGGCCAAGGCGATCAAGGAGTCCAGCCTGAAGACCACCCTGGTCGACAAGAGCTGCGCAAGTGCGTGCACCCTGCTCTTCGCCATGGGCGAAACCAGGGCGGTGGCGCCAAAGGCGGTTGTGGGGTTTCACCGCAGCTACTCGATCTTCGGGGACTTCGGCACCGGGTGGAGCGCGACCGAGTACCGTATGGCAGACCTGCTTCGAAGCCACGGGGTCAGCGACGCCTTCATCCGCCGTGCGTTCGCGGTCCCTGGCTACAGCATGTATGAGCCTGATGTCAGTGAGCTGCTTGAGGCCGGGGTGGCAACTGTGGTCGCCGAGTAGCGGGCGCCCTCAACTTTCGAACACTGCGTCCGTCGCCTGTAGGCTGAATTTATCGGCATCTGAAGGCAACGGTCGCAGTCGCAGGGTCTCGCATTGAGTAACCTGCCAAGATGCCTGTCATCGCACTTCGTACTGGCTACATTTAGTTCAGTCGATCACCCGATCACCCGACGGCCATCTTCAGATGATTCCCCACATGGACAAGCACGACGGCATTCTTCTCTCAATCGCTCAACCTGGCGTTCAGGACGCCGACTTCCCTTGCGACACTCCGTCGGTAAGCGCTCGCCAATCCAGTTTCAACCCTTTGGCCGCCTGGTTGCTACGCAGCTTTCGCAAGAACGACGCAATCATCTCGGCAACGTTTGATGCCAGGCTCGTGGTTGAGCCGCAATTCGACTTGGACGAAGTCACGCAGGCGGGCGTGACTTTTCGTACCTACATCAACATGGCCAGTACTCCATCAGATCTGCTGCCTTCTGAGGAGGAGAAGTCGCGCTTCATACTCGACTACTTTCCCGGCGCCATGGTCAGCAACGGCACATTCACCTTTGACCGAACGGCGCGTGAGCTCAAGATGCTCGATGAGATCGACCAGCAATCATCACTCGATGTGCGCATGGTTGTTCACCGACTGTCGCTGCGCATGAGCGCGAGCTTCGCGCCCCTGCGTGTCACGCGCACCTACTCCCTCGCATCCAGCTAGACGAGCGTTCACCGCTACCGGCGCTCCATGCACCTGGAGCACCGATCGCGGCTGTATCTCTACGGCCGTCAACGCACTGGCGCTCGGTGCATTCGGCGAGGAGGGCGGAGATGTTCTTCAAAGCAAACGCGACTTTTCCGTTTTGCTTTGAAAACGCAATGAAATCAACGACTTCGCCCCCGATCCCTCGTCTGCGCCGCGGCTCGTCAGTCGGGCATGCGACCCCTGAGCTCAATGTCGACCATGGCCTTCATGAACTCGAGAAGCCTGGCGCGCGCGGTTGGATTGTTGAGCGACGCGTGCAACAGGTGGGGCGCCGGCGCACAGGCCTCCTCCCAGACCTCCAGCAGCGCGCGCTGGTCACTGGTGGGAATCGCGATGTCGCGTGCCCAGGCGGCCAGCGCGTGGGCATCGAGCACGCCCTTGCTCCCATGGCCCTCCATCACCACGGCGTGAAGCAGATCCTTGCACTCCAGCTCGCTCAACCCCAGCACCTCAGCCAATGGCAGTACCCGAGGCAGGCTGAGCCTGGCTTTCCCATGGCGGAGCATGCTCAGGTAGTTGGGCCTAAAGCCCAGCGCCCGAGAGGCTGCCTCGCGTGGGTTACCCGTGGCTTCGTAGCGCTCGATGAAGCGCGCCAGCAGCGTGGTGCTGGTTGCTGCAGGCATGGAATCGGCCGGGATTGGCAAGACGGCGTCGGAGATGGCGGTCATCGGTGTTCCTCAAAGGAGTTGTTGAGGACTGGTTATAGGGACGCTGAATGCCATCTCTCTTCCCGAGCGTCCTCAGGACCGGCTTCCACGACCCTTTCCAAGGTCCGTTTTCCCTCTGAAACAACCGTTTGTCGGACACATGCGCCACGACCGCATACGAGATCGTGGCGAGGTGCATCCCCTAGCTTTGCCGACAGCAGGCGGCGCGATCTTCGAGCTGGAAGAAAGGGGTTGAGGGCCCTCTAGACCCGGCGGTGCAGCCCGGTGGCCAAGTCTCTCGCTACCCTGAACGGCGCCAGCAAGAGCGCCCCCACCTGCTGGCGGAACGCGATGCAAGCGAGTGCCAAGGCGATGAACAGGACGCCCAAAACCTTCTTCGCCATCGCGACCGAGGCCGCGCCACTCTCGAACTCATCGACCATGGTGACCACGTGCGGCCGAATGAACTCGATGAGTTCCGGTGTCCATGGAGGAACAGGTTCTCCGGCTAGTCCCCGCCCGGGGGGTAGACGGCTTCGAGTGATCTCGAATTCAGCGATGGCTTGAGCAATAGCCTTCTGACCGTCATGGAAGTCGAGCTCGTGGACTCCAGACCTTGAGGCCTGAAAAAGCTTGGAGGGGTCGCACTTATGCCAGTTTCTGCTCTCGTGCCACATCAAGTCTGATGCTTGGCTCGGATCTGTAGCCTTGAGGAAGAGCTGGCAGTTCCAGAGTTGATCCGAGGAGTAGCGCACCCGCGTGTACTTCGCCGCCTCAACTACAACACCATCGATCAGCGACCGGTCAAGCAAGTCGCCAAGGCGCCCCTTGTAGCCACCATGGGGGTAGAACGCGATGACCAGGATCGCTATCCCCGCAACCAACCCCAGATAACGCTGCAGCTTCTCCATGCCTGATGGGATTTCGGAAGGCCCAGGTGTCCTCTCGTCCGCCTTGGCGCTTCCTTGGGAATGGTTGTGATCGGTGTCTTTGACGCTGCCCTGATCCTGGTTCATCGGCTCTCTGAATGTTCTGTTGTTCGGTTGCTCGCTCTGCTTTCGGCCGGGCAGATCACCCGGGCTCAAGCGAAATTCATTCTATCGACGCTGGTGCGCTGCCAGTGACTTGGCGGTCTACGAATGCGCCAGGGCACGCCTCGTGTACGTACGTGACTTTTCGCACATCAAAGATCAGTCACTCGACACCCTCAGTTTCATCGCCGCCCACTGGCATCCGTCGGCCACAAGGCGTGTTCGTCGCGCGCGTTGCGGCCGATAGTGTCCGGTGAGGCATCATTGGATGTCTCGTCACTATTGCGTATGCTATATTCATTATGCACACCCCCCTGAACCGGAGCACCATGAAAATCTCTCTTCGCCCCCTCCGTCTGCTGGCCGTCACCCTGGGTCTGGCTGCGGCCTCGATCTCGGCGCATGCGTGGACTGCGATGGCCTACACGGAATTCGGCGACACGTTTGTCCATTCGAACGCCGTATCCAAGGAAGAAGCTGAAAAGCTGGCCATGGAAGGCTGCGTCAAGAACGACAACAAAGGCGGCCGCTGCTCACTCTCCAAGCTCGCCGCGCACGGTGAAGCGGTGGTCATCTACAAGAACAGGCTTGGAAGCTGGTCTGTGAATGCCGATGGCGATCCGCTCGAGGCCGATCGCAAGGCAAAGGCGTCCTGCGAAGAACACTACAAGAACTGTTTCCGGGCCTTTGCCGTCTGGGATGAGGGGCACTCCCACGTCGCTGTCGCGAAGTCGGAGGAGGGTCACACGTATACCTCCTGGGGAGCGATGTCGCGAACGTTGGCGCTGAAGGAAGCACTGGCTGGATGCGATGCCAATGCCTCCAAGCCTGGCACTTGCACCATCCTTCCCGACCTCACCTTGTCTGGTCCGGTGCACATGGCGCGCGCGTCCAGTTCGACCATCGACGCGCGCGGAATTTCTGTCTCCCCCAAAGGCGCCAAGGATGCCGAGAAGAAGGCCTTGAAGTTGTGTGCCGCTCACCCTGCAAAGCCCAAGGACTGCAAGATTGTCTTCAGCCAGGCGAACCCGCCCTCGAAGCCAGCGCCGGCTTCAATGAAGATGATTGCGGTCAAGAAGTAATCAGTGGAGCGTGCTGTCATGGCAGAAACGTTTCTTCCTACCGGCCGATACATAACCACGGCCGTTATCACTGGTGATGTGCTCACGGTTGCTGATGACGTTGCTTGGGTGAGGGACTTGAACGGCAAGGAGCACGCGATCAAACTCGCGTCCGTTGGGTTGATGGCCCGCGAAGGCCACCAGGTCAGCGTTGTAATTGGGCATCTTCCAGGGGTTGGCTCGGCTGCGGTCTTGGCCGGCGCTAACCACACCACTCAGGAGCATCGCGAGGTCAGCCTGGATAACGACAGTCTTCCGCCAGAGTGGCTGAAGACGTTCGGCGTCGGCAAGGCTTATCTTTGGCTCATGTTGATTGGCTTCATCCTGGGAGCTTCATTCGGCGCACTTGGCGTCTTGCTGGGCAATGATGGGTATCGCTTCATCAGCAATCTTCTCACCACCTCATTTACAGCCGGCCTGCTTGGGGCTGGCTTTGGATTGGTCTTTAGCACTGGAGGTGGATTCAGGATCTTTCTCGGAAGGGATATCGCCAAGTTCTACAGCGAGGTTGGTGCGCTAGCCCTTGAACTCCTGAAGATCGAGGTTGATCGATTTGAATCGGCCGAGTCTGCTGGGCAAGTAGCCAGTCAGTAGAACGACACCTATCTCAATGACGCGCGCTATCGGGCCACCTCGGGCCCGTTTTCGCATCCAAGCCCTGAAATCACATGAAGCAGTTCCGGCAACCCGACATGCATGGCAAGTCCAGCCTCCACCAGGCTTTGGAGGACCGCAGGAGCCCAGAGGGCCGTGCCCAGGCCGTCCTGGCGCGATCGATCCTCGAGATGTGGGATCCAGCTCACTACTTGCCGGACCCCTTCCTCCCAACGGTTGCTGAGCTCGCCGCGCTGCGCAGCCCCGAGGAGCTCGCGGTTGCGCACTGGAAGGTTCTGCGAACGCTTTATCGCCTTGCCCCGAATGGCGCCGGCCACGACCCGCGCCCGATTCCAGATCCTGCGCACGCCTACCTCAAAGACATCGTGCACTACCTGTGCAGCGTTGGTGCGGGCATCCAGGTGACGGCCGCCGAGGAGAAGGCTCCGACGTACCGCAAGCCGGACCGCTACGCCTCCCTGGAGAGGCATTGGCGTGATGCAGTCGACGTCATGGCCAACTTGATTTACGTGCTCGACACGGGCATCTCATTCGCTCACCTGCCTCATCGCGAGGTGATCGAGTGCTACGTCGATCACCACTACATCAGCGACGACCCCGAGAACCAGAAGCTTCCACCGCCCGGGATGATGGGGTCGTGGAAGGAGTTCTGCGCCCTGATTTGCCGCCCCACGGTCATCGGTGTGCTCGCCGATCGGGGAGTTGATTTCAGGGATCAACCCTCACCGCAAGTGCTGGATATCAAGCGTCGCGGCTATGAGGATGTTGAGCTTCGCATTGCAGAAGCTCAACGGCCGCTCTATCGCCACATGGCACAGCGAGCTCGGGACTTCCGGTCTGCTGATTTCAAGGACTACTTCAAGGCCTTCTGCATCGTCAGCATGGATGAGAACGCCTACAGGGAGTCGGCCGCGGCAATGAGTGCCCTGCGCACGCTCGAAGCCTCCGAGATGACCACCGCGATCCTCTCGAAGGTCATGTCCCAGAAGGTTCAAGCTGGGAAAGAAGCTGAGCCGGGGCAGGGCCTTGGTGATGGCGGGAAGAAGAGCCCGGCGGGAGGCCGCCCCTTGCGGGGTTGAGATCCATGGCCATGTACGAAGTCGAAGAGCGTGTTCTCGCCGATCTGCGAGCCGGCCACCCCTGGATTCCGGACATCGCCACCCTGGAAGTCGGTGCGTCAAACCCATTCGAGCCCAACTGCCGAAACACGCCTGGTGACATCGCCAGGATCCACGGCCTCATTTTCCAGACCTTCTTCACGATCGATGAAGGCGCCTCGCCAGCGACACCCGACAACGGCAGCCGAACCGATACCCCTCACCTGAAGCACTTGGCGAACTGCCTGCAGCACCTGGTGGCACAGGGCGCTGGGCTGAGGTCCACCGCCCTGCACACGGATCTTGCCGCGCCTCGTTCCGATGAACTCAGCGTTGATGGCAATGTGTTCAGCCACAGCTTGCGGGACATGGTTGCATCCCAACTAGGCTCTCGTTGCCCGCAGCTCTATCGAGATGTCGTCGAGATCTACCTGGGCGCCAGGTATTTCGGGGTGGATGACCTGTTCGGGCCGCCTGGCAACACGCGCTTTCTTGGGTCTTCTCCGGTCCACCTGCTTGAGAAGGCGATCGAGAACCGCAACATCGCGTTCGCTTGCATCCTGATCGAGAACGGGGCCAACCTGGCACTGGTGCCCAATTGCAGTGACCCTTTGACCTACGCGTCTGTGGTCGATTCCGAACCAAAGACCATCGTGGTCCAACCCGGTGACTTCAGGGGCTACGTAGAGGCCAACCTGGGCGTGAACAGCGAGATGACGCTGGCCATCAAGGCCTCGATCATGAAGCGCGAGATCCAGGACGCCCAAGCACACCTGGGCATCGAGACCACCCCCGCGTCGTCGGCCCAGCCGCCACGCCGCAAAGCACTTTGAGAAGACCCGGCATGCATGCGCAACTCCACCCGGCCTCCTGGCCAACCCGCTGCATCGAAGGCCTGGCGCACATCGGGTCCATGGACCCAGCCCAGAAGGGGCTCACCCACAACTCCACCAGCTTCGAGGGCACGGGCCTGAGCGTCTCCAACTGCCCCGACGCCTGGCGCCAGATTGCCCGCCTGGGCGGCCAGCCGACCTGGAACCTCACCAAGCCCGGCGCCCAGTTCCTGGACGTTCACGCACTCACCGACGGCCATCACGCCCAAGCACTCGCCTGGGCCAGAAACGCCGGCCTCCTTCTCCCAGCCCGTTTCGCCGAGATCTCCTACTCCGACCCCGAGGATGGCCAACGCCACGCGATCCTCATCCCCGCCGACACACCAGACGTAGACGAGCAGGTCCAAGACGAGCTCGAGCCGCGGGAAGACATGGATCCCTCCCTGCGCTTCACCGAGGGGCACCTGGCCAGCGTTGCCATGAACACCCGGCTGGGCTTCAGGGCGCCTCCAGGCCTGGTAGAGAGCCTTGCGCTCACCCTCTACGCCGAGGCGGTGCTCGCCAGCGAGATCGGGATCGACGGACTGTGGTGGGAGGAGGCCCTCGACCCCAACCGACTGAGCGCGCCGCGCGGGGTGATCTTCCGCGGGAAGGTGCAGACCTGGGCAGTGGAGCAGGCGCAATCGGTGACGCGGCCCCGCAGGGCCTTCTGAGCCGCAGGACCTACCCAGACCCTGGGTTCGCGCTCTAGGCTTGGACACCACCTGCGCTTACAGTGTTTTTCAGCTGCGACGCATAGGTGCGCAGTCTCAAATCAGCAAACTTGTAGCGATCGTTTCTCAGTTCACACCATGAAAACCTTACTGACTACTGCAGCAGTTACGGCGACTTTTGTGCTCTCGCTACCTGCTCATGCGACCACTATGGAGACTTGCAAACTTGCGGCATCGCAGATGAGCAAATCGCTTCCCCTGCGAAAAGACAACATAACCGTCATTCGTTCTGTAGGGTGCGTGGCGAGCAACCCAAAGAATCGGTTCGTGCATATTGTTGATGTCACTGCTCCCCTTGAGGTGATGAGACAGATTGACCTCAACGCGGAGATCAAGCCGTCTGTTCTGATGACCTATTGCACAGATCCACAAATCCGAATTACGTTGGATGCGTTCGATATGGAATACAGGTACTACACGCAGCAAGGCAGATTTGCTGGCTCATTTCTTATGAAGGCCAGCGAGTGCAGGTGATCACTCCAGCCCTTCAAACCTGTCTTCCTTGAAGATTGATCGGCTAGGTCGCCTACGATCGGCCCGCCGACCGCAATCGTCAGTTGATGAGTTGGCTGCCTGGGCCAGATTGGCATTCGCCACGTCACTAACCCAGGCCGGGCTGGCCACTGTGGACGAGGCCCGGGCTATCGCACAGCGGCTTCAAGCTGGAGAGAAGAGCGAGGCAACTTCTCCAAATCGCATCCCAGGGTTGGGCGAGTCAGGCCTGGCGCGGCTGCAGGAGTACTTCGCGGTCAAGCGCATCAGCACCGTCAATGGCGTTCCTCGAGGGAGCATGTTTCCAGGTGGCTGAGCCCCGAGGTCCCCAGCACCATGAATCATCGGCTGCCACTGGTCGGGTGGCGACGTATCAGGAATGTTACGGGTCTCGACAGACCTCATTTTTCGCGGACATCAAACTGCGCACGGCGCCCGAGTTCCGACAGGGGTCATGGGCATTTTTCGCGGCGCCATGAACGCGTTCTGCCGAGGGAGAAGGACACCATCATCCGACAGACCATGTTCGCCAACCTAAAGCGAAAAATGAGGTCTGTCGGAAAAAAATAGGTCTGTCGGAAAACGGCTGCTCAAATCGTAACCGTATGTATCCGAGGTTCGGACCCACAAAGCACGGGCGGCGGCACTGCCCTCGCATCATTGACTTCAGCTGCCTCGTTTAGCAGAGTCGCGGCCAGCAAACCACTGACGCCGGAGGTGGATCGTGACAGACGAAGAAGTTCAGGCCGACAGGGCCAAGCGCGTGGCCATCAAGCAACTGTTCATCGACCACGGCCGCGCAATCGGTGAATGGGCCGACTCACGGGGCTTCAGCAGGCCCATGGTGTACGCAGTCCTCAACGGCCGATCTACTGGTCGCCGAGGCATGGCGCATCGCATCGCGCTCGCACTTGGTCTGAAGTCAGTCTCGCACATAGAACCCAGCAAGGACCTCAAGGACTTCTTTACGTTCTTGGAGCTCCAGGCGTCAGAAGCGCAGCGCAGTTCTTCTCAACCGATACTGCAGGAGAATGCCAACTCGGCTCGAACAGAACCGGCGGCCTTGGGCATACAGAGCGGCAGCTCTTCAAGTGGCCGGTAGCGATCGCATACGGTTCACCTGGGTCTCGGCAGAAAGCCTTCTGGGTGGCTGCTCGTGAGGAAAGATTCAGACTCGCTCTTTGGAGAACAACGATGGCCGGCAGCATCATCGACCCAGGTCTGCAGTACCTCTCCATCATCTATCTTCCCAATGCAGGCTTGGACACCCACGGGCGTGTGCACTTTTTTGATGACCTGGACAACGATTTCAATGACCTGGGTCTTCGACCGCTGCTCATATACAACCTGGTCAAGCCCATCGTCAAACATCACTACAGGGTTCTGGTAGATCCCTCCAAACCGCTACTGCCGATCTCACAGTTTTTGGCAACCGCCTGGACTGAGTCCCTCAACGTTGCAGAGCGGCTTGAAGTCAGGAAGAACCTCATCACAGCCGACAGAGGGTTTTCTACTTGGCTCGCTGAACAAGGAGTTCAGCTTGCCGAAGTTGTTTCAACAAAATCACTGGCTGGCTTCGACCGGACCTCGCGAAGACTGGTCGGCTTTGCCGGTTGGGATCTGCCGCCTGAAGAGTGGCACCGTGGTCATTTGCTACCCCTTGATCAGGTCAACGCGGGCCTCAAGAAGTGGGATGAGTACGGCCAAGCCATCAGAGACTACAAAGTTTCCAACGATGCCTTCAAAGCGCACGACAATCATCCCCGTCGATTCCTGGCTGCAAACACTTTTGAGCAGGCATCGGTCGACTGGGACGTATCGTGCATCCCGTTGCCACCTTCGCGCAAGGTTGCCTCGCCATTGCGCGTTCACGATGATGAATCGCCAAACTTCTTCATTCCTGAGGCCAAAGAAATCATCGCACTTTGGGCATCTGGGAGGAAGGTTTTTGCCGAGATTGTCGGACTAACACTCAAAGACCTAAACAGCTGGCTTTCCAGCGTATGCCACTGCCCGAGCCATGCCATAGGAAGAATCACCAAATTCCTCATGATCGAGTGGAATCACGACTACTGCGAGTGGGAGTTCATCGGTGGCCACCTGCTGCTTGCCAATGGACGAAAGAACACACTGGGTGCGTACAACACACTTTCTCACGGAGGTGACCTTCGCATAGCGAGAGAGATCGTGAGCCCAAATGGATTGGTAGCGACACACCGGGTTCTATTCTTTGAAGCATGGGGCCACATGGGAAACATAATTCTGTTTAAGGCCGATGGGCCGGAGGCCGCCTTGCTGGACAACGACTCCTTGATCAACCTTCAGTCGCCAGTGAAATCGACCCACGAAGTCTGGATCGATCTCCTCAAGATAATTGACAATCACCCACTTCCGGAATCATGTTTGTCCACCATGACGTTTATCAAGCGACATGCGGCATGGATTGACCGGCTTGAGGAATCATTCTGAACGACACATCAAGCCCAGTAAGGACCGCAAGAGTTTCTCGACAATCCCGATGCACGAGGACGCGTCGCACACTCGGCTGTGCAGACGCCTGTGATCTGCCTGGCAAACGCCCCAAAACCTCCACAAGGAAACCACCTACATGACCACCGACAAGAAAGACTCCGCCTTCAACAAGGCCCTCACCCCGAGCCCCGATCTCGCCGCTGTGATCGGCTCCACCCCCTTGCCTCGCACCGAGGTCGTGAAGAAGATCTGGGACTACATCAAGTCCAACAACCTGCAGAACCCCGCGAACAAGCGCAACATCCTGGCCGACGCCAAGCTCAAGGCCGTCTTCGGCAAGGATGAGGTCACCATGTTCGAGATGACCGGGCTGCTGGGCAAGCACCTGAGCTGAGATCAGCACGCAGGGGGGGGCTTGGCTTACAACCACCCTCCCTTGCAGGCCCCACTCGATATGCACGCCGGTGTGCACAGCCCGACGCCAACAATGGGCACTGACGCTTGAGTGAGGCGGAACAAACCTCTCGCACATGATCTGACAAATTTGACGATCATCCTATTGCGTATATGATATCGTTTTCGTCTACAGGGATCGAGCCGCGCATGTCCATGTCCAAAAGCCTTGACAATATCCGTACGCTTCACACTTACGTGCGAACTGTCGAGAGAGAGTACCTCAACCATCTGGTAACGATACCCGGATTGACAAAGACAGCAACCGTCCACGAGCTACTGAGTGCCGCAGCTGCTGAGTTCCTGCACCAAAAGCCGTGGCTTCATGATCCTGAGAACGATGCGTCTCTGGACCGAGGATTCACCTGGATCCAACCTGGAACTCCAAAGCTTCACTTCGATGGGGAGTTACTCCAGAATGGAGACTTAGTTCCCTATATGGCAAAGGTTGGCGATGTGACTTGGTGTAAGTACGGAGGCATCAGAAGCGAAGATATCGCCAGACAGCTTAAGTCTCTGGCTCAATCCGCAGCTATCCCCAGCCTTGGACAATACTTCACGCATGGAAGTGGTCAAAACACAACCGTCTACACAATGATCTTGTGGACCATCCACAACCTCTATCCGCCCTCGGTGTTTTCGCCAACTTCAGGTTATGCCGCTTTGCTTGAGAGCTCCAGGCGGGTCACCACAAAGCATGCAGAACCTCCATTTGTCTATCCTGTGGGGGATACGGTCATTGCCCCGGCGCTCAAGATCTCCCACCTGGCGCACAGTTCTCAGGTTCTCTCGTTTCCACTCAAACCACTGCAGCTTTTGCACGTGCGCACGCGGCCGCGGCCGAAATGTTTAAGGCTCTTTCCGAGGCTGAATCCATCATCCAGCCGACTCGTGAACAGAATGTCGCGCAATCACGTGCGGTGAGAGTTTTTACTGCCGCAGATCCCCTCAGCCGTATCGCCACATCAAGCCGGCCAAGACCTTAGACTATGACTGCCGACACCACTGCTGAGCACAAGAGCACCGCATTTTCAACATCCCCAACCTCATTGCACGCAAGGGCCCATAGGGCCCTTTTTCTTTGCCTGCACCATCCCGTAGCATTGCGGCAGTCCAGGGCAACATCGCCTACGGGAGGAAGACGATGCAGGAGCGCGCAGCAACGCCGCCAACACCGAGCCAGGCATTCGAGCCGTACAAGTGCTCCATCCACATCTCCCTCACCGAGATCGAGATCCAGGATGCCACCCAGACGATCAGCAACGCTGCTCTGCGCCGGCGCCTGGTTGGCCAGGCCCGCCTGGATGGCAATGAGTCCATCTCACGCGCTGGCGACGAGCACAGCGCATCAAGCTCGCTCACGATCGGGATCTCGCCGATCACGGCCGAACAGGCGCACCTCACCTCCCCCGATTCCCGAAAGAAGCCCCCCGCCGCCAAGCCTGGCGCTGGCGCGCAACCTGCGCCCGATGAACTCATCAACCCCAGCTTCCCAGGCTTCAGACCCGCTTTGCTGAACACGCACGGCAATGCCTCCTTGGGCTACATCGAGCCCGACTGGGAGTACGACGTCCTGGGTCATTGGTACGTTGAGCTCGAGCTCATCGATGAGGCCTTCAACCGCCTTGTCGAGCTCGTGGAGCAAGGCAGGCTCCGCGGCTTGAGCATCAGCCTGGACCTGCCAAACCTCCTGGTCGACCACGGCAGATCCATCCTGGGCACCAGGCTGGCGAAGCTCTACCTGGCTCCAGACGGGAACCACGCAAATGAGAGCCCTCAGGATGGGGACCCCGCGAAGAATCGCTGGATGCGCTCCGATGGTTGGATCACATCCCTGCAGGCGAGATCCTCTTCAACACTGCTGCGATCAGACCACCTCGGAAGTGACTCGCAGGCCGACAACCTACTGGTGCGAGCTGAAGCAGGTGGCTCCGATCGTGAAGACGGCCATGACCCCCAACGCGAGAATGAGATGGCATCGCCCAAGCTCGTCAAGGCAATTGAGAGCCTGGGCCTCACCCTTATGGGGGTTGGATTGCTAATCTCACTGGCCATCTACATGAGTTCAAGATGACGGCGGGAGCGGCGCCGAGCTTTGAGCGGATCTGAGGTGACCTTTCTCGATGGGCAATCACTTCACGATGTAGGGGTTTGAAATCAGATCTGCCATCTGCGGCCCCCTGTAGTGGTGCCTGACCCACACGTCCTTCGGGGCCGATGGATCAGACCCCGGCTTGCGCCTGTAGAAGCCTGGCACCAGGAACCTCACCTTGTAGCGCAGCCTTTGCCTGGCCGGGTCACCTGGTTCATGCGTCGCGCGAGGATCGATGACGATCGGGATCGCCTCAACCCCCTCCCCGACCATGGTCCATTGCTTTGGGCCAGGCGATGATCCGCCGGATCTGGAGCCGTGCAGCTGCGGACCGATAGGCCGAGGCCAGACCCTCTGTGCCAAGTCTGCGCTGCGTGAGGTGATGTAGAGGACTGAGTTCACCACGAGGCGGGTGAACATCAGCCCCTCCTCGAGGAAGGCCTGGACGTCTCCTTCCTTCAGCTCGACCTGGTCCTCCAGATCATTGACCAACCGAAGGGGACGAACCCCACCAGACATCACCTTCTTGAGATCGGGCGCGTCCCAGTCGGTGCGCAGCGCTTCCTCCAAACTCCACCCATCCTTCAAGGCAAGCTGCCTTGAGACCCCCCTGAGGGTGACGTCCCCATCCTGTTCGTAAGCAGTGATGATGAGGCGACGACACCCAACCTCCTTCAGGTTGTCCTCACGCACATAGACGCTGATCACAGAGTTCCGTTTGGCACCTGAGGTCGCCGCGCCCTTATCCAGGTACCCGATCGCTTCACTGGCGTACTCATTGCTGTAGACCAGCTGAACACAGGGAACGGGAAGCCTGAAGTCACTGCAGGGGGCATTCAGCACCGTGCAGCACAACCCTTCAGTTAGCCCTTCGCTGAAGTAGTAGGTCTTGCGACCTGCGTGCTCGTATGCAAGTACCGCCCTGTACTCACGGATGACCGTATGGGCAAGCGACATGATCGCTTCTTGGCTAGCGAAGAACTTGCTCATCTTGGGTGAGTACTGCATGCGCTGCATGTGACCCTTGCAGTAGCGCACCTCAGCGCACTCGCCATTGGGCGGCAGAATGTCCTCGACTTGCTTACCGGTCTTAGCAAGGCGATCTATGTCCTCCTTCATGACGTCGAACATCGCAGTGTTGTGTCGACGCGTGAACTCATAGTGCGATACCGGCAGTGTTGATGACCTTGAACCGCCCTCAACTAAAGGCGCGGTCTGTTCACCTCGCAACTTGCGCCGTCGAGCCTCGCCCATATAGCCACCTTTTCTGTAAAGACTTGCTACGGTGATTCTCAGGCCAGCCGAGCACCGATGTCAAAGTCGATGACGGAACGGGCGGAGCACATGAGTCCCCGTGTAGAGCAGGTTTGACAAACCAGGCAACATTTTTGTGCCGTAACCGCCGCATTCCGCTCAGATCAGTGACGGGCAGATGACCATTGCCATCTCATGCAGTCGGCACGTACGGTCTAGTCACAGAGGCAATCCGACGCAATCAACCTGCGGAACCGAGACTGTATTTGCCCTCAGCATCGTCAAACGCCGATGCGAATGAAGCCTACAATTGCGGCTTCAATCAGGCACAACGAAATGACTACTGCAAAGAAGGAAACCGCTTTCAGCAAGGCCCTCACCCCGAGCCCCGCGCTCGCCGCGGTGATCGGATCCACTCCCCTTCCTCGCACTGAGGTCGTGAAGAAGATCTGGGACTACATCAAGTCCAACAACCTGCAGAACCCCGCCAACAAGCGCAACATCCTGGCCGACGCCAAGCTCAAGGCCGTCTTCGGCAAGGACGAGGTCACCATGTTCGAGATGACCGGGCTCGTGGGGAAGCACCTGAGCTGAGCGCTCATTCTTGGTTCGCCCACTTCTGTCGGCCTGAGCGCATCAATCCTCGGGCGCATCGAAGATTCCGCCCCATGCCAGTGACGACTTTCGAGACTGAGGCTGATGCCACGGCGTTTGCCCAATGGGCGTCCATGCGCTTCAAGGAAGCCCTGCGTGTTGCAAGGCACGAGGCCGGCTTTGGGGTCGAAACACAAAGAAGAGTACTGATTCGGGACCTATGCACTTTCGCAATGCTGCGCCAGAAGACTCACCTCTTGATGGGTCGCGCGGACTGGCCGCAGTTGGCGACGTTCTTCGATGATGAAGCACGCCGCGTCCTCCAGCGACCAGACCTGGTCTGGACCGATGTCGCCACAGGTCTCACATGGGATGCAGAGCGTCTTTTCGGCGACGAATTCACCGATTCTCCTGGCCGGACTTACCAGGCGATGAACACCGTCACGTACGGCGGCTACAGCGACTGGCGCCTCCCACTTCGAGATGAACTCAAGACGCTCACAGCCGACACCCATTTCCACCTCCGGCTACGGCTTCCCGACAACAGGTTCGGATCCAGCTTCTGGACATCCGAGCGCATCGCCGATCCAGACGAGTGGTACTACGTGGATATCGAATCCATGGAGAGCGGTTGGCAGAGATTCCGAGAACAAAATAGGGACCGAAACACACGCGGTGACGGGTACCAGGTCAGCGCTCGAACTCTCTACGTTCGTGGCTCCATCGAGTGACCAGCAAGTTTCGCCTTCAGAATGCCAGGACTCTGGGAGCTCACCTCGAATGAGATCATCAGTACGCAGGTGTTCGAACCCATGCTTCAAGACCGGGCGTCACGCCTAGAAGGCGGCGTCGAACCTTCCTCCTCGAGGTCATAAGAACCGATCGTTGGACGCCCGGGTCGCGTTTACGCACCGCTTGGGCAAGACGAGGATGAGCCGAGCTGGGAGAAAGGAGGTGGCTAAGCCTCACCTCGCCCTTCCCTTGCGCTCTATCATCGGCCACCGAACACGCTCAAGCCACTGGGGAGATGGTCGATGACTGCACAAGCCGCACCTACGAACGGGCCACAAGGGGTTGGCGGCTTTCTCCGCTTCTTCATCATTGCCACCAGGTTCATTGGCCCCCTGTGGGGCGCCATACGGGCCTATGCCGAGTTCGCCTCGATAGGAAGAACGGACCCACTTCGCTACCAGAGCAGTGAGATGGGAGCTTTAATGGTCTCGTTCTGGATCTACTTCGCGGCCATCACGGCCTACGGCTGGTGGTACACGTCGAAGCTGCTCCATGAGTTCAGGCCAGAAAGCGTTCACTTGACGATCTGGGGACTGGCGCTCACAGCAATCTCAGCGCCGGTCTTCACGATCATTGGTGGAGCGATCATTCTCGGCGCGGGCGCCAGCGAACCAGTCCTTGTGCAGACACTGGCCAGCGCAGTTCAGGGCGCCATCGTGGCGGGCATTTGGATCGCATACTTCAAGGTCTCAAAGCGCGTTGCCAACACCTATCGCACGACAGTGCCTGCTCGAACTCTCGAGCCCACCGCCAGGGCAGATCAGCCGCCTGCCATCGAGCGCACCCCATCCGGGCCAGGCGTTGATCGCACAGTCACCGATTCCAGTCGGACATTGAAATCACCCTCTGTCCAAATGACTTCACAACCACCGACACCAGACCCCAACCGGTTCTTCGCACTGGCGTTGGCCGAGTTCGATGGCCCGAACCGTAACGTCGGGCTGTGGGCCAGGTGTTTCGCGGAGGCCTCTGGCAATGAGAACGCTGCCAAGGCGCAGTACCTGACCATTACAGCCAAGTCCCTCGAGGAGGCAGATGGCCAGATGCAATTGGCAAGGGAGATGGAGAACCTTGACGCCGTGGCGGTGGATATCCACCGCGAAGACAACCTAGCCCGCAGGGGCCTGAAGTCAGAGTTCATGGTTGGGCCCCGCGCAGACCATCAAATGCAGGAGCACCTTGATGGGACGTTCACAGTCAAGCATCCGTCTGGTCTGACGAAGCGGTTCAACGACGAAGGCGCCGCGCGAGCTTGGGCGGGCGAAAAGGCCTAAGCCGACTCCTCTGGATCATCCGCATCGCACCCCATCCCCAGGCCCAGCGCCTGGGCGATTTGCGTCGACAACCTGTAGCCCTCTTCAATCGCCGGCGCCGGATCGAGCACGTTGATCTCAGCACCCGGATTCTTGGCCGCGAAAAGATAGCCCAATGGGTTGCGCACCAGGCCGCAGCGAGTTCGTCCCACCTCGTACTCAAGAGCGACGCAGGGCCCCGCCTGGCAGTTGAGAAACTCCTTGGCCAGTGAGCACGGCTCAGTCGAGCAGCAATACGAACACCCATTGCAAGGCTCGCCACGCTTGGGCTTACTTGGTAGTGCATCGTGCTGGCTCGATGCATGGGTCGGATACGGAAGCCTCATGTTGACTGCATCGCGTAGGCCCGCTTCAGCAGCCTCAGCACTCGCGGGTTGGACTGGTCCACACCGCGCAGGCCGTCGTTGACCTGGGGCAATTCGGCTCCGTACGTCATCGAGGCCCACCTGGCCACAGCTGCAGAACGGCTCACGCCGGCAAAGCAGTGAACGACCAGCGTCAGCTCCTCGCTGACTTCATGGTGCCTGCGCGTGAATTCAACGATGCGCTGTGCGTCATCAATCTGAGGTGCCTTGCACTCATGCATGACGCAGGCTGCCAGGTGCTGCTCTTCGGTCATGACGTCTGGCCAGGGCGGCGCGCCCTTGGGCTCATTCACGTCGACGAAGTGGAGCTCGAGCACATCCCTGAATTCGTGCAGCCTGGTCGGCCGGCGGTGCTCCTCGGACGGGTCGAGGATCGAGATCACCACCACACCCTCGGAGGGCGGCACCTCATTGGCCTCGCGGTAGCCCATGAAGAAGATCTCTTTGATCATCGGTCAGCTCGATCAGTCAGATACATCGGTCAGATAACGGATACGGCATAACGGGCAGAGTTCAGCGGCTTGGAAGTGCGCTCCATGCAGGGTATCTTGATTCAGAGCACCCGACAGATCCCGCACCTCTTCTCCCAGCCGGAAATCCTCTCCGTTATCTCACCAAGCCAGCATGAGCACCCCCGTCGAGCAGTCCTCCCCCTACGCACCCATCCGATTCAGATCAGAAATCTGGTGGCGCATCGCTGATCGCTACGCGAAAGCGCGCGATGTGCTCGCAAACGGGATGGTCCGAGAGAGCTTCAAGGAGCAGTTCACAAACGACGTCCTCAATCCTTGGATTGATTCCGCCAAGTCTGCATACAAGGATCACCCCGATCGCGACGCTATGCAGGTGTACTCAGTGGCGCAGGCAGTTGAACTCCAGTACTGGATCCCACTCGCTAGCCAGTTCCTGCTCAATGGCAAGCAGATCTTCGATATGGACCAGGCCTTGATGGAGCAGCTTATGCTGACCGATCTCGGAGACTCCACCCTCAGGGACTGGAACCCTGTATACGACTGCTTCTATTTGCGCCTAGGGAAGCAGGAAGGAGCCGCCCTGCCTTTTCTCGATGGAGCACAGCAGCACTTGGAGGGGGCCTTCATCGCAGTAACTCCCTACGATGTCCCCGGCGAAGTTTCTGGGAACCGCATCAAGATCGGCATGACTACTGTCAAGGATGACGGCACCCCGACAGAGTGGCCCGCGTTCTTCCTGGATATTCTTCCGAAGGAACAGAGCCTGCCCATCGTCGATTGCTTCGACGCAGCGATCTCACGTCGGATCGCAAACTTCAGCGGCCAACAGCAGGACCCCTCTGTCGTTGGCGGTCTTATGGCGGGCATCAACAGGCTTCGAGCTGAACTCGCGAGGGAGTCTGGTGATCTCATGAAGGGCGCGATGCAGTTGGTCGTGAACGCCCTGTTCTATATCGAGACCATGGGCAAGGATGTCGGCATCAAAGGTCCAGGCCGCGATATCCCCACATCCCTGGCCGAGCAGTGGGAGTCCACCCCCAACCGTCGCCACAAACTCGAGCAGGCACTCACAAGGGATGGCTACTCGATCGTCCGCCACGTCGGCCGGGAGTTTGCCCAAGGACGCCCAACTGGCAGCGGCACCGTCAGCACCCACTGGCGTCGTGGCCACTACCGCGATCAACCCTATGGACCGCAGAAGAGCTTGGTCAAGCGCGTGTGGATCAAGCCAACGATCATTGCTGCTGAGCAAGCCGACTCAAGCTCGACACCCGGCCACATCTACAAGGCCGCCCGGCCACGTTGACCAGGTAGTCGAACTACATCCGCCGACGGCTCTGCGGAGCCATCCGGGCGTTCGTGTCGTTGGCACTCTCCCCCAGCGACTTCCCAACCCAGGCCAGGACACCCCCAGCCTCTGGCTGTCCAACGGCAATCATCGCTTCATTGGATGCATCGACCTCAGCCATGAAGCCATCGACTTCCACCGCTGAGCTCACGACCACCAGGTCTGCGGCCCAGTGGTCGGCCACGAAGCCATCCACACAGGACTGACTGACTCCAGCCATCAGCCGCGGCCGCACCTTCAGCGCGTACGAAGGGGAGATGGCCGCCCCGACTTTGTGGAGGGAGTCGCAAGCGCCGGTGAGAAGGTGCACGTCAGGTGCTCGGATCCGGTTCCTGAACATCCCCGCCTCCGCGGTGGCCACCAGGTGAGTTCCGAGCATCATCCGCCGGGCCCAGTCCTTGAACGGCTCATCGAGGAAGCCGACTTCCCCGTGGACGCCAGCGCCCTCGGTCAAGGCATTGAGCATCAAGGCAATTGACTGCACCGAGATCTGCCTGGGCACCCGGTAATGGGACAGTGACTCCTCGAGCAAGATCGGGAAAAGCGCCGCCCACCGCTTGCGCTTCGAACACGAGATTGAATCGGAGACCGGCACAACTGGGCCGCGGGCGGCAGGCCTCATCAGGCCTGGGCCTTCCTCTGAATCCGTGCCCAGTGTTTGGCGTCCACCGCCCGCTGAAGCTCAAGCAGCTGGTCGCGCTGCCTTTGCTTTGCTTCAGAGATTCCCTGATCAGGTTCACCCCCGCGCACCACGATGAACTTGCGGCTGCTGCCACTCCCCTGCTTCGAATCGTCCCTGGCCAGAAACCGGCGATCGACCTCAACGGGAAGTTCCATGCTGATGCTCAGCTTCCTTGGCTCCTTGGGCGCAAACGGCTCCTTGGGTGCAAACGGTTCCTTGGGTGCAAACGAGACCACAGCGTCCTTCGAGGACCTGACCGGCAGCCGCTTTCGCTTCTCGAACCGTGGGTCCGAGCGCCACCCTTCGGGCATCAGCCTGCACAGCAGGTACTCATCGCTCGATGAGTCATCCCCTGCCGCCGGCGGGTCGAAAGCATCCGAGGCATCACCGCGGCCGTTCCGCTCATGGGTCCTGGCGCCATCACCCAGGCCGGTGAAGCCCTCCAGCCCACTCGTTCGCGACTGGAGATGCTCGGTGGGCGCCTCGGGCCAGCACATCCGCAGGACCCAATCCCTGGTGAGAAGCCGACGGCCGTCGAGATCCTGGAGAACGAGGCGATCCGCGGTCCGCAGAAGCGAGAGCGCTTTGCGACCGTTGCGTCTCACCTCGAACTCCCTCTTCGCGTAAGTGATCTCGATCGGCTTGATCCGGGGCACGCAGTTCCTTAACACGCCCACAGCTTCCAAGGGGACAAGGTGATCGGCCCGGATCTTCTCCTCGTACCAACCCTGCCAGCTCCAGCGGCGAACGCTTCGCATGCCCAGGTTGGCGGCGAAGCTGAACAGCATGCAGTCGATCGTGTCCAGGGAGACCGAAGCCGGGGCCCGCAGGGAGGCCAGCGAAATCTCGACCAGCCTCAGGCAGTAGATCAACTCAGGGTTCTTCGGGAGCGAGCTGTTTCGCCGACCGGTGTAGACCGGCGCGTGGCGCTGGTGGCGGACCACGCGTTGGCTCAGATTCATGATCAGGCCCCCGGGCGACGGAACCGCCGCAAGCCGCCCGCATTGACACTCGCGTTGGCATTGGCGTTTGCGACAACATCGTTGGCGCCGGACATCCGCGCCTCGGCATGTTCGGCTTGCACCGCCACTTTTCCGGCCACGCCGGCCACCTCGGTGATCACCTGGGCGGCAACCTGGACAGGGGGTGATGCAAGCATTTGCCCGTTCGTGGGCACGACGCTAGCCCCGACCTTGACGCCGGCATCCGCCGCGATCCGGGTGCACAGGACATGGTCATCGGCGTCGCGGAGCTCGTCCACCATGCCGCGCTCGAACATCAGGTTCCAGTAGCGGCGGCTGCCGCTGTCCTCTTCGCCGGCATCGTGCACCACCACGGTGCCACCGGAGTACTCACGGAGCTTGTCCAGCGCCGCGACCGTGCGGCCCGAGCCGTCACCCGACCAGGAGTAGATCGAGGCGAAGACGCCGCGCTCGGCGACCACATCCGCCACAACACCCGGCAGTTTCACCAGGCCCTGGACCGCTTCCTGGTCTTCCCAGTCGTCAGCCACCAACTCCGTGGGGCCCTTTTCAGCAGCGAGCTGCTCCGGAGCCGCCGGCGTCGCAACCTCAGCCGAAGTCGCCGCGGCCAGCTTCTGGGGAGCGCCCAGCGCCAGGCGCTCCTGCCGCATGCGATCCATGCGCACAGAATCGCGCTCAGCCTTGAGCACTTCGTTCTCCGCCATGACCTGGTCCAAGCCCGGGTTGAGGGATTCCGGGATGTGCTCGATGAGCATCTGAAGCGACTGCTCACCCCGGAAGTTGTTCACCTGCGGCTTGTAGGCGACGGTGATCCGATCCGGCACGCACTCGGCCAGGTCGCCCAGGTTGAAGCCCAGGACGGAAACCGGCCCACCGTGGAGCTCGGCATCGATCTTCATGTGGGTCTTGAACTCGCCGATCAGCTTGACCGCCTTGACGTCGATCTCGTCGACGAAGACCGGCTCTTCGAACCCCTGGCCCCAGACCTGCAGCGCCAGATCCCCGATCTGCTCGATCGTGAAGTCTTCGGCGGAGAGGTTCCCGTCGTGGCGCACGCGCTTCACGAGCAGGTCGGGTGAGATCTCGTCCCGACACACCCTCTCCAGCGCGTCTTTGAATTCCTGCAGTCGCGACCGCTCGATCGTCATCCCCGCCGCCATGGCGTGGCCACCGAACTTCTTCAGGATTCCAGGGTGCTCGATGTTGATGCGATCCAAGGCATGCTTCAGGTGAAAACCCGGGATGGACCGACCCGACCCCTTGATATCCCCATCCGAGGAGTCGCACATCACGATGGTCGGACGGTGGAAGTCTTCCTTGATCCGACCCGCCACGATCCCCACCACACCTTCGTGCCAGGCACCGTCATAGGCCAGGATCGAATACAGGCCGGAGCCATCGGCGCCAGCTGAGCCTTCCTGGGCAGCCGCCAGATCCGCCTTCACATGGAGCACCGCCTCATCCACGATGTCCATCTGGATGTCCTTGCGCTCCTCGTTCGTCTTGTCCAGGCGCTTGGCCAACTCAAGGGCAACCGCCTCATCGAGCGTCGTCAGGCACTCAATGCCCGCCTTCATGTGAGCCAGCCGTCCGGCCGCATTGATTCGGGGACCGATGCCAAAGCCAATGTCCGAGGTCGACAGCGTCCCGTAGAACTTGCCCGCCACCTTCGCCAGGGCCAGTACTCCGGGTGCACAGCTCTGCTGACGGATCAGGTCCAAGCCCGCTTTCACCAGCGCCCGGTTGTTGCGATCGAGCTTGACCACGTCCGCCACCGTTCCAATGGCGACATAGCTCAGCAGCTCATTCGGATCAAACCCCGGGTCCATGTCCCGCGCGATGAGCTCTTCAACCATCGCCTTGGCCACGTACCAGGCCACTCCGCAACCCGCAATGTCCTTCGAAGGAAAGCCGCAACCCGGTTGGTTCGGATTCACGATGAGCCGGGCGTCAGGCAAAACTTCCGGAGCCAGGTGGTGATCCGTCACCAGCACTTCAATTCCAAGCTCCTTTGCGCGCGCGACGCCAGAAACGCTCGAGATTCCGTTGTCCACCGTGATGATCACATCCGGTTTGATTTCGAGCGCAGCTGCTTCCTCAACGATCGCAGGCGTCAGGCCGTAGCCATGAATCGCGCGATCAGGAACGAGGTAGTCGAAATTCATGCCGCTGGCACCAAAAGCCATCACCAGCACTGCGCATGCAGTGGCCCCATCGCAGTCGTAGTCCGAAACGATGAGAACGCGCTTTTGCTGAATCACGCAATCAGCGAGGTAGTTGGCCATCGCTGTGACGTTCTTCATTTGCGCGCCAGGCAAAAGCGTGCCCAAGCCGAAACTCGCTTCCGCAGGTGTGGCGATGCCACGAGCGGCGTAGAGGCGCGCCATCAACTCGCTGAGACCAGCCTTCTTCAGGCGCTCAACTCGTACAGGGTTCACCTCGCGTTGTTCCAGTGCAGTCTGGGGCTTCATTGGGGCTCCGTTTAATGCGTAGAGTATATCGGATACGCATTGCAAATGCAGGCCCATTCAGCAGGTCGAGGGCGCCCTTCAGAGGCTGAACTAGGGAGGATCGAGTGGCGTCCCGTGCCGCAGGATCCGCGGTCCTTGGCCGGGGCAGTGGCGCCCTCCATGACCGGTGAGTCCAGCCGCTTAGGCGAGTCCTATATAGAGGGGGTGGTGGCGCCAAGGGCGCAGTTCAGAACCGTGGGCAGAAGCCCTGGCCAGCAGATCGAGGCCGTTCACGGGGCTCGAGTCCAGAGACGCAAGCCAGAACTACGGCCAAGCCACCAGGTAGAGGTCCTGAGCCATGACCGGCAGCTTCACAACGGAACCCGGACATCACCCCCCAAGCATTGAGCCACCCACACGTTCAACGTCATCCCACACCAGGGCAACCAAGCCTCTCCACCTGAGCCCACACCGTCGACTCGAAGCCCCTCCTGAAAATGAATACTTCCCAACCCACTTTGGATAGCGATACCGCCCAATTCTGACAACATCAAAAGTCCGAAAACCCCCCCCTTAAAAAAGTTGTCCCCACGTTACAGGGACACAACGCCCGGTGCGCGACCAGGCCGCTGTAACGCTTCAGCTTGAGAGCGGGGGCATCGTTGTGACGGGTAATACTCGCCCCCGGGAAAGGGGAAACTGAAAAAGTAAGTAGTGAATTCTCAGGGGCCGGCCAGCGTACTCCAGCCTTCATAAGGCGGGCCGAGTTGTCGGTTATGTACGGCATCGCTAGAGTCCACAAAGTCGCCCAAATTGAGCTTGGACGACCATCTTTTCTACCAATCTAGCGATACCGACCAAACCTGACAACCTCGCCCAAGCCCAGCCTGCGATTTCTGGGTCAGTTTTCGTGACTTTTCGTGACTTTTCGTGATTTCTAGTGAGTTCGGCCCCCTTGCTAGGCTTAGCCGCCAAAATCCTGGGTCAGTTTTCGTGATTTCTCGTGACTTTTGGTGACTTTTCGTGAGTTCGCTCAATTTCCAGGCCCCTCATCAACCAAGGGCGGCCAGATCACCAAATTCTTCGAGTCGGTTCTCGTGACTTTTCGTGACTTTTGGTGAGTTCGAGCGATTTCCGATCGATCAAGGCCGAGACCAGGCGGCTTAACAAGACCTCCAAACTCCCCCTTGGGGCGCCTTGTCCGGTTCAGGACGTCTCGCGAGGGCTACCAGGCCGAGTGATTGGCGATGGATGATGTGCGAGCAGCGGGCGTTCTCAGAGGCGCCACTGGCCGGCCGAGCTCGCCTGCGCAGTGAGTTGCCCTCCTTCCTCGGCCTCATATGCCTGCACCTGGTCTGAAGGCCTCACTCAACCCCAATCTTCGTATGGCCTGCGGCTTGCTCAAGCCCTATCTGAATCGACCGCCTCGCTCCCCTCAATGGAATTTTTCCACTCAATTCGAACCCGATATCAGCTACGTCAAATTTAGCCCACAGGGGATCTGCAGCTTTAAGCGCCCATATGCTTCAACCAATGGCAACGAGAGTTGGACTTTTGCCAGATGAACATGCTGTACCAGCATCAGGGTGATGGCATCATTTCCGGGACAAGAGGGTCCGCGGAAAATGGATTCGCAAAGAATATTCCGATGCATTGAGGGAAGACCACCGGACGGGCAATGGTTCAGTATCTCGTTATGCGCAGGGCCAGGTCCCGCTCTTCAATCGATTTGTCACGAATGAAGGGTGAATCCATTGCTTGCGATGCGTCCATGCAAGTTTCCGTCCTCAAGACGATATCCAAACACCATTCCTGATCCCTGAATACCCTGATCTGCACTCTATCCATGCGATCATGAATGCAGGTGAATTGAAGGGCCGCAAGAACCCACGTGGCGGATGGATTGGGGTATTGGGACCGAAAATGGCAAGGATCTGGTGGTGCCAGTTCGATCATGAGAGATTGATTCCGAGTGGAGTCGGGGGGGGTGGAGATCCCAGGCCGAAAGATCTGGATGACAACCCCGCATGCCGGGCGCCGTACGCCAGCAGTCCTCAGCCGCGCCTACGGTGAATGCGCACCTGAAGCGAGGCGTTTGGGGACTTGGTCGAGGCGATCTTGCGAACTGACCTCAGGCCAACTCGGGACCGGGATGACTCGTCCTCATGTGCACAAAACTGTCGTTTTTGGTCTGAACGGCCCCCAAATGCAACCGTAGGTAGCATCAAGTGGCCGGCTGGGGGTCTTTTCGGGCAAAAACATCAAAAACATGCACATTTCATGATTTCAGGCCGAAAGTGCAACCGTAGGTAGCATCAGAGTGCCACTCAGGGGTGTTGGGGCCAAAAAACTACAAATTCCTGCACATTCATCGCCGCCACGCCTCAGGTGCAACCGTATGCAGCACCAGGTCGGGTTTTTCAGGGTCGCGCGATCAAAAAACTACCGAATCCTGCACTTTGGTCGCCACAGTCAGTAGTCCATCGCAGGCCCGAGCGACCCGGTTAGGGCTGCGTCCAGCCTGAGTTGACCTCATGTCCATGGAGCGTTCCAAAGCCATCCTGCGCACCCGCAAACAGGCCAGCTGGTACGCCTTGGGGTGGACTGGATGGCCGACGGTCCAGGGGCGGGGGATCTGTGGGCCTCGGTGTTGTCGTTGGGGACGATCCATCGAAGGCATAACACGCCGAGCCTGGAAATCCATTTGACGCCGCAGGGCTATGCCAGGCCGGAGCCGCTCCAAGCCTGCAGCCTGAAGTTCGCGGGTAAAGCTCAGCTGGAGCAACCATCTCGCCGATCGAGGGCGCACATCCCGTCCTTCCAGCTCGACCCATACAAGAAAGACTGGGCCAGTTGGCCCATATATAGGAGGAGCCGATTCACGTGGGGGGCATCTACATGGGAATGCCCCGCCTACATCCTCAATCGCAGTAGAGCCAAAACTGGCAAGATTCCCATCGCAACAGCAAAAGCGCCGCCAATGGATCGACTCGACACTGAAGACCTGACATCTCGCACTGAGGACCTGCTGCGGGCGGATGCGATACGCACAGAGACCGAGCTGGGGGATGCGGTGCGCATGGTCCTGCAGCAGATCGTCCAGGTGATGAAGATGCAGGCGGCCTTCCTTTCCGAGTTCAAAGACGGGGAGCGGGTTTTCCGTTACGTGGCGCAAGAGACAGCTGTGGCAGCGGTTGCCGAAGGAGCGGGTGATCCGAGGGAGGAATCCTGGTGTCAGCGGGTCGTCGACGGTCGCTTGCCCGAGTACATTGCTGACGCGTCAAAACACCCTCAGGCCGCGCCCTTGCTTGGGTCAACAAGATTGCCTATCAGGACGCATATCAGCGTGCCGGTGGTCCTCTCGACAGGGAAGGTCTTCGGCACGCTGTGTACCTTCAGCCTCGGATCCAGTGTGAATCCTGCCCCGAGCGACCTGAGCAAGCTCAAACTTGTAGCTCGTTTGACTGCACAGAGGATCGAGGGCTTGGCGGCATCCCGCAGATGACCAGGTGGTGATGTCCGCGCGAGTAACAGTCCGGGCAGCAGCAGCCCTATGTCTCACGCGCCCTCGCCTACCCTGAACACAGCCGGGGCTCGAGCGGAGGCATCACCCTCAGCTTCCAGTCACGACTGGAATTTGACCTCCGGATGGGCGGGAGATGGGGCGCCTCTCGGCACTAGGTATCCCGCACGGCGTGCCGAGTGGCACCTTTCGCCTGAGATCACTTAGACGCCTGCACGACAAGCTCGACCGCCGGGCGTTCGGAGGAAGGAAAAGCTGCCCCATTGTCGTTGTATGTGATATGCTTTTCGCAGCTACATATATGAAGGTTCGATCATGCAGACCCTTGTGACGGATCCCGCGCAGTGCCTGGCTGAGTTGCGAAGGAGCAACCTCATGCTGTGCCACTACCTCGAATCGTGTGAGAAGCGCAATCTCCTCAGCGAGGCAGAGAAGAACGCCGTCTTCAACACGATCGGTCAGATCGGGTACGTCGACGCCGCCCTCGCGCTGGCGTTGGGTGTTGTGAGTGAGACGGATGTCCCTGACTTCGAGACGCTGACTGAAAACGCCGGGCGCCTTTCGCGCATGGTTCAAGACCTCGTTTCGACCGAATTGTCGGTTCACTGAACACACGGAGCACCGTATGCACCCGAAGATCCTCGCTCTCAGCCAGCAAGCAAACTACACGGCAGGGCTGGCCCGAGTTGCAACCCACGGTTCGATGAACGAAACGATGGCCGCAATCTCGAGCGACACCGTCAAGAGCGGCAAGGCCATCTATGAAGCGGTGAAAACACGCTTCGCCGAAGTTCGCACCGCGACCGCTCCGCAGACGCCGGAACAGGTTTTCGCCAAGCTGATGGGCGCGCTCATGGATGCCACGGCCTCGCTGTCCGGCAATGCCGAGCACAAGCCCGCTGCTTCGCGCCCCGCACGTCCGCGCTGAATCCATGCGCCCCGAGATCGCCGCCCTTCAAGAGCAGGCGCTTCGAACAAGCTTCGAAGCCGAACGGCTTAGCGCCTCGGTAGTCAAGTCCGCTGAGGCCAAGGGAGTGGATCTGGTTGCACTTGCCAAACGCAAGAGCGACCGCCATCTCCTTGTAGCTGGTGCCGGCCTGGTCACCGCTACCGGCCTTGCGTTGATTGGCGGCCCCGAGAAGATTGGAGTCGCTGCATTCATTGCCTCAGCAACTGCTGCAGGCTCCTCGGCATACCACCTGGTCTCAGCCCGGCTTCACGAGTTGCGTGAAGCAGTGGCAGCCAGGAACACTGGCCATGCCCGCCCTCTCACCGAGGACGAGCGTCGCGATCTCATTCAAGAGACCACTGCGAACACCGAGCGGATCTGGAATGAGGCCAACGAGAAGATGCGCCAGGACCTCCTGTCTGGCATGTCGCTGTTGCCGCAAGCCAACAAGAGTGGCGCATCCAAGCCGTAATCGGCCACGCTAGATTCAGATCATGACCCCCATGATCTTTGTGTTCGGCTCGAACCTTGCCGGACGGCACGGAAAAGGCGCAGCGCTGTATGCCCGCCAGCACCATGGCGCGATCTATGGTGTCGGTGTCGGACCGCAAGGCTCAAGCTATGCGATCCCCACCAAGGGTCACAAGCTCGAAGTTCTGCCGATCGAGGCCATCAAAGCTCACGTGGACGACTTCCTCGAATACGCCAGGCAGAACCCACAGCTGCAGTTTCAAGTTACCGCGATCGGCTGCGGGCTTGCAGGATACAAGCCAGCCCAGATCGCGCCCTTGTTTCTTTTGGCACCTTCAAACTGCCATCTCCCGGACGAGTTCCGCCACGCTCTCGAAAGTGCATCGCTCGCCGCAGTCAAAAGCAACAGTTCCTACCGCGTGCCAGCGATCGCTCGCGCCAGGGAGGCCATTGCGCGACAAAGCAACACAAGCACTGCGGCCGTGAAAAGGCGACCCAGCTGAAGTCGCGGCCGGCGTAAGCGCCCTCCTCTAGGGTGTTCTGCGACCAGCGGATCTGCGAGCACTCGATCCCGAGGAAGCACGAGGCTCCGGACGAAAGTCCGGGATCGTGTAGTTCTCGACATCCGAGTAGCCAGGCCCAAACCCGAGCCACACGAGCTCACTGCCGTGCTCCCATGCAGTGTTGTGGATGGAGTCGATGAACCGCTGGCCATCGGCATCTAGATCCGTGAACCTCTTTGCGGACGGGTGGAGGTAGTTGCAGAAGTTCAACATGACCTGGCAAGGCCCCACGGTCTTGAGCATCCGTTCAAACTGACTGGGAGACCAAGTGAAGACGCGACGTACCTTGGCAGTAACCGTGGTCCTCTCCAAAAGGGGACGGCCGACCCTGCTTGAAAGATCCTCCCATGACAGCTCTTGCATGTCGGGATAGACGGGCCCCGAGGTGCCGATGATGGAACCATCGTTGGCATACTCATTGCCGACCCGAATCGGGTAGGTTCTCACCACTACGTGTGTTTCGACGAGGTGGCGGGCCGAAACTCCGACATCGTTGAGGATCGCCTCCGACGTCACATCCCTGCTGGTGCAGTACGGGTAGTGACTGCCGTGATTCAGGCTCAGCTCCAGGCCTTGCGCACTTTCAATCTGAACCAGGCCAGCATGCTCCATCAGCTCTCGATAGCGGTGTGCAGAGATGATGTTTCCAGCCAACTCGGTACCAAGGTAGAAGTCTCGAGCGACCGCGGGAGCAACTGGGGAGCTTGAGCGCATGAGTTTGCGGACTTGCGCAGCGCCAGCGCCCTTTCGAGTAGAGGCGATGCCAGCAAGAGACAACTCTGCCACGCGGTCTTGCTCAAGGACGATGGCTGCACGCTCGTGAATGAGCAAGCGACGCGAAATGTTGTACTGGCCATCGAACTGCTCGATTTCTGCCTGCAGCACAACGGGGTCGATGATCGCACCAGGTCCAATGACCAGGATGGTTCCTGGATTGACCAAGGCTGTGGGGATCTGCCGGGTCAGGACCTGCTCACCAGCTGCGGTGATGAAGGTGTGCCCAGCGTTCGGACCAAAGTTGCAGACAGCCAAGTCTGGGTTGCGGTCGATCGCCAGCTTTCCCGCAAGGAGCCCCTTGCCACATGAACCCCACTGACCATCAAGGATGAGATAGGCGTCCATCGCGATTCAAATGAGTGGCTCTGCTCGGACTCACGCGGTGTTCATCCGCTTCGAGAAAGACGAGCTGAGAGGATCAGGCCGCGGCCCTCGGGCGGAAATGCCTCTTCAGTGGCGTCGCCGACTGAGCGCGCGGAGACTCGGTCTGCACTTGACCGGCCTGTTGGCTCATGTCGAGGAACGGGAAGTTCGGCAGACCGGCGACCAGGCTGCGGCCGTATCGGGTAGTTGCAAGACGGGTATCACACACGGTGATGATCGCCTTGTCATTGACTGTCCGAATGCCGCGTCCGACCCACTGCGCCAACTTGACCGAGGCCTTCGGCACGGCGATCTCCATGAAGGAATCGCGCCCCTGGGCCTGAAGCCACTCCGAAAGGGCCGCCTCAGAAGGTGTGGTGGGCGGGGTGAAGGGCAGTTTGTCGATGACGACGTGATTGCACAAGTCACCAGGCAGGTCGATACCCTCCCCCAGCGACTGAAGACCGAAGAGAATGCTCGACTGCCCGGCCTTGACGCGCCGAGCGTGCTCTCGAAGCATGTCACCGCGCGAGCCGCCGCCTTGGACCTGAACCAGAGACTTCAGCTTGGACGGCAGGGCATCAAAGCAGGCCTGCATCTGCTTCTTTGAAGTGAAGAGGACGAGCTGGCCACCCTCAACGCCCTCAAGCAGCCCAGGAAGCGACCTGGCCATCTCATCGGCGAAACCGGCTGACTTCGGGTTGTTCTGGAACGGCGCGACACGCAGCAGACCTTGCTTCTGGTAGTCGAAGGGCGACTCAACAACCGCACCACGACGGTTGGGCAGGCGATTGAGACCCGAAAGACGATCGAAGTAGTCAAAGTCGCCGCATGCTGTGATCGTCGCAGAGGTGCAAACCGCAGCACTCACCTTGGACCACAGGCCTGCGTACAGACCAGAAGCTGGAGTGAGCGGACTTGCGCTGATCTGGATGTCTGAGCTGTTCTTGAACGGGATGCGATCAAGCCACTTGACGAGGGGAACATCGCCGTGACGAGTCATGTAGTTCATGACCTTTGCCGCCTCTCGGACAAGCTCCAGGCCCAGCGACAGCTCTCCGTCCAGCTTGAGGATGTTCTGACGATCCGCAGGAGATAGCTCATCCATCGCCGTCTTGAGATCGGCCTGGACCAAGCGAACAGCGGAGACGACACCCTCGAGCTCTTTGGACGAGTTCTGGAAGAGCTCAAGAATCTCCGCGGGAACGACACCGTCTACAAACCGGTACTGGGTTTCCCCGGTGGGAAAGAGAACGGGGGAGTCGAGTGTGGCCTTGATTCCGCGAATGCTCTCGGCGCTCGCACCAACGAGACCGACGATTGCATCCTGCTGAAGGCGAAGCTGGGAGGACCCTTCTCTGATCGCCTTGACGAGGACTGTCTTCATGCGCGACAGCACCTTATCGGTGGAGCCCAAGCGCGTCTTGGCGGCAAACTGATCTGCCGCAATGTCGGGAAGATGGTGGGCCTCGTCGAACACAAACAGGTGCTCCGCAGGAGTGAGCAGCTTCGAGTCGCGTGCCAGGTTGGAAAGCACCAGTGCGTGGTTGCCGACGACAAGTGACTTCGACTTGGCTTGGCCACGTGCCTTGTAGAAGGCGCAGTCTTTGTAGTTCCCGCACTTCGTGCTCGTGCAGGTGGAGCCGTCGGCCTGGATCTTGCGCCAGTCCTGGGGCTCAACTTTGATCGGTAGGGTGTCGAGTTCCCCATTCCATTGGGCGGTTCCGTAGAGCTCACCGAGTTCCTTGATGATGGCCGCCGGCGCTGACGCGGCATCATCCGACCCCTCTTCATCATCAAAAAGGTACGAGCCGAGATCCGTGTCCATTGCGCCATCAAGCTTCGACTTGCAGACGTATCGATTCCGCCCCTTCAGAATCTCGAAATCAACTCCGCCAAGCACCTCTGACAGGCGCGGCAAATCGCGCTCAACCAGCTGCTCCTGAAGGGCAACGGTGGCCGTCGAGATCACGACCTTCTTCCCGGTAACGCGGCTCGCGGCAATGGCGGCCAGACAGTAGGCGACCGTCTTGCCTGTGCCGGTGCCAGCCTCGACACGGGCAATGTTCTCGCCCTGTGTTTCGTCTGAGTCTTGGCGCTTCGCACACATCAACGCTGCCAGCGCCTCATCCATCATCTGTCGCTGACCAACGCGCGCGATGAAGCCCGGCCATGCCGCCTTTACCTTGTCGTAGAGATCATCGAGGATCCTCTTTGCCTTCTCGAACTCCTCGGCAGGAGGTGAGAGGGCCGGGCCGGCTGAGCTCGGCGTCTTGCCGGGAGCCGCCAACCGCAATGGACCGCTGGGCTCGTTTCGCACAGGCGTGCCTTCGGCCATGGCGGCCTCAGCCGGGTTCATGGCAAAGAGCCGCTTTCGGGCCGGGGCTTGACTAGCAGAAGTGGTCGACATGTTACGCGCGTTTCTGATATCGCTTACACAGTCTATCATGCGGCCGAAACAATGCAAAGAGTGGTCAGTTGCCTGCGTTTGCGATACACTATATGCAATGAGGAAATCATGCTGAAAATCCTGAACCTGTTTGCATCACGCGCACCGCTTCGTCAAATCACCCCGGAAGGGGGAATTGAGGTGGTGGACATCGTTCTTGACCCATCGCTGGCAGGGCGCAAGCATATGGCGGCGCCTGATGACTCCAATCATGCCGTGCCAGCAACAGTGGCTCCAGCGGCCGACCCCTTGGCGGTTCAGGGCAGCTCGTCACGAGCGGATTCTGTCGAGGCAGGCGTGGCGCCTGACAGCATGGTGCTCCCAGTTGACGCCCAAAGCGCCCTAGCAGCCCCCAAGAAGAAGTCACCCACCCGGAAGTTGAAGCCGGCGTCAGCTGTCAATCCCGATCCAGTCGCGAGCGCGAAGTCAAAGCCATCGGCCCCGAAGAAGCGCCGCCCGCCTTCGATGAAGCCCGGAAGCTGGACCCTCCCCGCGGTCAAGCCCGTGGTCCTGCAGTACGTCGATTCGGTTGAAGACGGTGAGGCAGATCTCAAGCGGGATGAGTCTCGAGCAAGCGCCCTTGCGCAATGAAATAGGGCCGCAACCGCGGCCCTTATCACATCTTGGCCTTGCTTGATGCGCGCGCGCTCTCAATGAACTCGCGCGCTGCCACACCCGGGTACGGGCGGCCATTTTCATCGGTCGTCTTGCCCATCACCACCTGGCGGAAGGTTGTGCGAGCCCGGTGCTCGAGATCCTCATGGCCCGTGGGAGCAACCCAGTTGTTTGAGATGAGGTCCACTTGCCAGGCTCGAATTCGTTCACGCACGGCAGCGCGCGCCTGCGGGTCCCCGACCAGGTCAATGCCATCGGGTAGGGTGAGATCCGAGATGAAAGTCTTGTTCTCCGGTGTGTAGCCATACATCTCGGCGATAGCGCCGAGATAGGCCGTGAAGTCGCTGCGCAGGGCTTCCGCGCTTTCGTCGTCAAGAATGGCGATTACGTCGATCAGATTGCTTTCGCCCGCAGTGCCGATCTCATTGAGCACGGGGTCTGCACCATCCCCATCATCAGGCCCGGGCGGGCGCGTAGCCACCACCGCTGACGCGCGCCGGTAGGTGCCATCCAGCGCTGCTGCCTGACGGCGCTTGATCCTATCGAGGCGCGAGTGAGTAGTGGTGTTCATGCGTATAAGATATCAGGTAAGGCAAAAAAGTCCCAGCAAATCAAAGTACAAGGCGACGAGTGGCGGATCTTGCCTGCGTATTTGATATCTGTTATGCTTTCCAAATCTGCTCTCGCCGGCCCCACGACATCGGGGTGCACCTCCCTTCCTAGTTCCATGCAAAGCTCCGAGCACAGCTTCCGAGGGCTCCTTGCCGGCGGATATCCCCGAGCCCTACCCGATCCGGTCTTCGTTGGTGAGCAGCGTGCGCGCATCCTTGCCGCTGTGGGCGCGGCCATCCGCGCCGGGAATCAGCCGAAGGTGCTTGCCGCAGTCAAGAAGGATCCAACGATCCTGCTCGATTCCATCCCCGAGAACCCGGCGAAGCCGGCTGACGGGGTTCCGTTTGCTGTCGCCTGTCTCAAGGGTGGCATGCCGGCCGGATACCTCATGGCCATCGCCTCAGGCTTCGACATCAACACCCCTGATCACCATTCAGATCCAATGCACAGCTGGTTGTTGAGTGCTGCCGTTCGTGGCGGCCACGACAACGACGTCACGCTCTTGCTTGCTGCCGGCGCCGCCCCGGGGGTCCTGCCTGGCATTGACCTTGAGGCTCAAGCGCAAATCACCAAGGACTACAAGGGGTTCGACTCCCTGCTTCAGATCTCTCTTGGCACCTGGCTTGCCAGGAACGCCACCGCCAAGAAGCCTTCCCCCGCCAATGTCCCTCTCGCACTGATGGATGCTGGGGCTTCCGCTCGCGATTGCTCCACCTTCATCGAGTCATTGGTACGCAACGGCGATTGGGCTGGTTCACCCGAATGGCGCAATGAGGCCTTCAAGTTGATGACTCGCCTCACGCAATGCGGTCTTGACGTCGAGGGCATCAGTGCAACACCCATGAAATCACCTTTGGCCGTAGCCATCGGTGGCAAGAACGGGCATGCCACATGGGCCTTGATCACCCTGGGAATCTATCCCAAGAGTGGGTTCGACATCATCGAAAGCATGCGAAAGAACAAGATGGATGACTCGATCCCCCAGATTCAATCGCTTTTGATGAACAAGGCGATCGACGCGCACGCCGCTCAGGCCGGCGTACAGACCGAAGCTTCCGAGCAACCCCGCCCTGCTTCAACGCAGAGCCGTCGCCGCAGCGCAGCGCTGTGAGTACCCCCATGATGAAGATACTGACCACCCTCTCCCTGAACACGGGCGCAACCGCCGGATACAAGCCTGGTGAGACGCCGCCCCAAGGTCTTCGTGAGGCCTTGCTGGTTTGCATGACCAGAGAGACTGCCATCCAGTACCCGATGGGCATCGTGCGCGCTGATCTCGAGGGATCGGTTTGGTCTGCCTGCCACGCGGCAGGAGCGCTGCCAGCAATTGAGTCGACGCTGATCTCAGCGGCGCAGAACGTCATTTCAGGGGCTAAGCCCTTGGTGATCGTCGACATCAACGCAGGAGCAATCGAGAACGCCCGACTGGTCTTCGATCCCCTTCAGCAGGAGCAGCTGCTGAAAAACCCGGCAAGTCGGTCAATGGAGGCTCCTCCTCTGCTGCCCCACCAGGTGGGCTCCGCAGGCGACGGAGGTCGGGCCGTCCTGTTTCGCCTTGAAGGCGAGCGTGAAGTTCGTGTTCGCTCCATCCACCCCAGCCAGGAAGAGGCTGCACTGGCGGAGCAGCAGTTGAAGGACGAGATGAACGCTCAGACCGCCATCGTGGCGTTGCAAACGCCTGTGACACCAATCGTGAGGTCTGTGCTCGATGGCAAGGCTTTCAGCCGAGCAGCTGGCGATTCCCCGGTGGAGCCCGCCTCGGCAGGCGTCACGCCCCCACGCACACGCAGCCTGATCGGCGCGCCCACTCCCTTCGCCTGAGTCACCCGGCACTATCCGCAAGCCCTCACAGGAAGTACCCATGAACATCGGAAACCCCTCCCTCTCTTCCAGCCCGCTTTCGGCCCGTCAGGATCAAGCAGCATCCCGCGGTGTGGATGCAGTGTTGAACATGATGGAGTGGGCCCCTCCTCATCGCAAGCCTGCGTCAAGCGGCCACTTCGTCACCCGGTCAGCAATCAGTGCGGCGGCCATTTCGACGCGCGTGCTTTTCACAGGCAACTTCTGGATGACGGATGCGCCGGTGGCCGCCTGGCGACCGGTTTCCGAAACGTCAGCTTTTGAGAAACGCTTCCGCCCAGTCGCTGGTCTGCATCACAGTGAGATGCGACTTCAGTCCAAGGACCAGCACTTCGATCCCCAAGCGGCGAAGGAAAAGCAAAGCATCGCCGCAAGCCAGATGCGAAGCCAGCTGGTGGAAAGCAAGTTCAGCACGATCAATGCGCCGGCAAAGGCCAACTCGTTCGACGAGCTCGCCCTCGTCCCGATCGAGGGTGAACTCAGCCCCGAGCTGGCATCCGTGAAGAAGCTGGCCGAGCTGGAGCTGCGTGTCGAGGTGATTCGCTTCCTCAAGCCACAGGCTGGCAGTACTGGCATCAGCGCAGGCAAGGTTCTTGCAGTGTCGGAAAACTACTCCGCCCAACAGATCGGCAAGCAAGGGGTGGTGGTCCACGAGAACAAGAGCCTGGACCGCGCCGTCGCGCCTGGTGAGTTGGTGACCATGAGCTACGACTCGAACGGCTCCGCCACGGTGTTTGACGGCCTTGCTCATGACATCCGCATCGATGCCCCATGGATGGATCAGGACCAGAAGAACTACATGCGCATGGTCATGATGGATGCTCTGTCCATGATCCAGGAGCCCATGGAGGACGATCTTCGCCTCAAAGCGGCGATGCAGTACGCCCTGGAGAGTACGGCCAACTTCTTTGGTCTCGAGCAGTCGCGGCTGCGCCTGGCCGAGATCGAGCTGAGCATCAATGAGGTTGCCGGCCCCTCCTTTTCGAATCCCGGCGAGCAAGGCAATTCGCTCTCGCAGCACAAGCCGCGCCGACCCGGCATGTGATCGCGCTGCATTGATAGTTCACCTGGATTCGATATGAGCCGCTCTTACGATGATCCCTTTGGCCTCGACGCTTGGTCTGCGCCAGATGACTACTATGAGGCCGAGCAGACTGTCGTAGCCGATGGGCATGTCGATTCATCGACCGCTGTTCCCCCAGGGGTCTCGGATGAAGAGGCAGCAGCGGCCTTCGCTCAACGTGAGCAGGAGCGGGCGGACAATCGGTCCGCGCTCTATGAACGCCTCAACCCCGAGCAGCGCGAGGCAGTTTTCATGGCGCATGAGAGCGCCCTCGTGCTGGCGGCAGCGGGCTCTGGCAAGACTTCGGTTCTGACAGCGCGTGTGGCTCGTCTGGTATCGGAGGGCGAGCCTGCCTTGCCAGCTTCGGCAGTCATGGCGGTGACCTTCACCAACAAGGCCAGCCAGGAGATGAAGGCTCGCCTTCGCCCTCTGCTCAACAAGAGCGCGATCAACAATTTGTGGGTCGGGACCTTCCACAGTCTCTGCAACAAGATCCTCCGTGAAAACCATGCTGCGGCCGACCTTCCGAAGTCATTCGCCATCCTTGACACCGATGGCCAGGAGTCGCTGGTTCGCAACATCCTGAAGGATCTCGGACTCACAAAGTCGGCTGTGAAAGAGGCTCGAAAGCTTGCGGAGCTTGCAAAACCTGATCTCCTGGCGGCGGCCGACCCGCTCGCTGGCGCTGGTGGCGGCGGGGACAGTGCATCTGAGACCGAGGTCGAAGACATGGTCTTCGTCACGCCCAAGCAGTGCGTGAGCTACATCAACGGTCGCAAAGAACGCAACAAGAAGCCTGAGGTCATCACAGTCGAGGTCACCCCGAACTCCCCCGACGGCGAGCAGATGGAGGTTGTCTACGCAGAGTACGAAGACCGTCTGCGTCAGCAAGGGCTTCTGGATTTCCAAGACCTGCTCACAAGGGCAGTCGACCTACTCAAGGGCAATCCGGAGGTTCGCGCCAGCTACCAAGATCGCTTCCGCGCGATCTTGGTAGACGAGTTTCAGGACACCAACGACATCCAGTTCGAGTGGCTGGAGTTGATGAAGGGGGCCAAGTGCCATGTGACGGCAGTGGGCGACGATGACCAAAGCATCTACGCCTTCCGAGGTGCAGACCCCAAAAACATGGGCAAGTTTCTCAAGGTGATGGCTGCAACGCCCAAGCACCCGAAGGGCCGGCTGATCCGGCTCGAGCAGAACTACCGCTCCCTCCCCCACATCCTGGATGCGGCAAACGCGCTGATCGAGCGCAACTCCAACCGCCTCGGAAAGGTCCTTCGCACAAGCAAGTCCGACCAAGGCGAGTCCATCGACCTGGTGACGTACGGCAACGGGCTCTTCGAAGCGCGCTCGATCGCCGCCAAGATCTACGACCGGATCAAGCACGATGGCACTCAGCCCTCGGAGATTGCTGTTCTCTACCGCACGAATATGCAGTCGAGGACGATCGAACAGGAGCTCAACAAGCTCGGCGTCCCGCTGACGGTCTACGGCGGCTTCCGCTTCTACGAGCGCCAGGAGGTCAAGAACATCATGGCCTATCTGGACCTGGTGGCTGACATAAGCCGGGACCTCTCGTTCATGCGGGTTGCGAACTTCCCACCACGGGGCATCGGTGAGCGCACTCTCGAGGACCTGCGCCAGCAGGCGCAATCCGAGCGCAAATCCATGCTCGAAATGGTCGAGTCCCGTGCCGAGCAGATGGCGATCAACCCGGGTTCGATCGGCAATGCTGCGGCGCAAAAGAAGCTGCGACAGCTCCACGCCTTCACCAGCACGATCCTCGACCTGGCTGACGCCGCCGAGAGCATGCCCCTTTCGCGACTGATCGAGCAGATCGTGAAATCAGCCGGCATTGAGGCGCACTACAAGGAAGAGGCCGCCGGGAGCAAATCGAGCGAAGATGAGGCCCGTGAGCGCATGGAGAACATCTCCGAACTCATCTCGGCCGCCCGCCAGTTCGAGCTTGAGAACCCTCAGCTGCGCACGGCAACCGAGCAGCTTCCAGACTACCTGTCCTTCGTCGCCCTCATGACATCGACCTCGGAGTCGGACATGAGCAAGAAGAACACCGTGAGTCTGATGACGGTGCACTCCTCCAAGGGCCTGGAGTTCGACCACGTCTACATCGCCGGCGTCGAGGAGGGAGTGTTCCCTCACGCTCGCGCGCTCGCTGAGGACGAGGAGCGTGGAAACGGGCGCAGCCTCGAGGAGGGTGCGCGCATGGTCTATGTGAACGGGCTTCCCCAAGATGAGTACCAGGGCGGTTTCGACGGTCCTGGTACGCAGGAGGAGCGTCGTCTGATGTACGTGGCAATCACCCGCGCGCGCAAAACGCTGACGATCAGCCACGCGATGGAGCGCTTGAACAATGGCGAGGCCCGGGAAGCTGAGGCCAGCCGCTTCCTCATGGAGCTGCCGGATGATCGGCTGACGCGCATCGATGACCGCCAGGAGCCCTACCTGCCCCGTGCGGAGGCAGCAGCCAGTGCCCAGTCCACGACCGAAGCTCCCAGATCACCCTCTGGCGCTCATGCAGGCAATGAAGTGGGCGGGCGCAGCCTGGCCATCATCGGCACCGCTGGGCGCGACAAAACGCGCGTGATGGATAGTGCGCTCTGGGAGGGGATGCTTTCGGACGCCAAGAAGCGCGTGAAGCCAGCCGACACACTAGTGAGCGGCGGCGCCGCTTGGTCGGATCACCTCGCCGTGGCCCTGTTCAATGCCGGTCTCGTCAAGGGGCTCCAGTTGTTCCTCCCGGCACCACTGACCGAGACCGGATTCACAGGTCCGGATCAGAGTGCCGCCTCAGCAGCGAACTACTATCACCAGCGCTTCCTTGAGCAGACTGGTGTCGACGGCTTGCATGAGATCCATCAAGCCATCAACAACGGAGCGCAAGTCACATGCGAACCCCCCGCCAGCGGCTACGCGGCCATGTTTGCTCGCAACAAGAAGGTCGCAGCAGCAAGCAATGCCGTGCTGGCGTACACCTTCGGTGAGGGTCAGGAGCCCGAGGATGGCGGTACCAAGAACACGTGGGAGCAGATTCGAGGCCAACGCATCCACGTCCCGTTGGGAGATATCACCCACCAGGAAGTCGCTGCCTTGATGGCGGCGAATCTTCCGAAGGCGCCCCTGAGGGCTGCACCGGCGCCCTCCCCGGCCAGTTCTACCGCGTCCAATAGTGGCGCCTCAGCAGCCCTGAAGCCGTGGCAGCGTCGCATCTCCCCTTCGAACCCGCCAGTTTCTCCGACTGCAGGCCTTGCAAAAGTGCCCACTGCAGCCTCCAGTGGTTCGCCGATGGCAGGGCAACCCAGCAATGGCCAAAGCGCTCCTGCAGCAGCGCTACGACGCCTGAACATCATGAGCCGAAGCGGCGGTGGAACTGGTGCGCGCCAGCCGTCCCAACCTCGGCCAGGCCCGACATCGAGCTCGAAGCAGGAAGCCGACCCTAAGCCTGCTGGCGCAACCCTTCCAGAGTCGGCTCGCCGTTTCTTGCGGCCGGCAGGCGCAGTACGCTCATGATGTACCCCCCAGAGCCGGGGACGATGGCTGCAGAGCTCTTCGGCGATACCACCGCTCTCAGCGACGATCGGCTACGCCATCTGCAGGCTCTGAGTGATGCGCCTGGATTTCGGTGCACGGGAATGGCGGGTGACTTCGATGGGGGTGAAATCACTGGCTCATCGCTCGTTGTCACCAAGAAGGGGTGGTCAATGCCTGAGGCTGGACGCCTTGGACATGCCCTGGCCAGACTTCCGCTTTTGTGGACCGCGGACGACTCCAAGACCCTGGATAGCAATCCGGCATTGACGAGTGAATTCACAGGCTTCGAGCAGCCTTTTGTTCCTACGATTGCGCAGCGACTGTCTGCAGCGCTCGGCATCCTGAACATCCACCGGCAGCAAGAGGATGAATACGGCGAAGGGATCATCCGCAAGTGCCAGGAGGACATCGCTTCCATTCTGGTCAGATTCCCCGTCCTAATGCACATAGCGTTCCGCTCGATCAACTATCAGGGAAGCAGGCAATCTGTAGCACGGGTGCCTCTATCCTATGCACTGCAAAAGGCAACCCATTCACGGTTGCCCAGTGCGGAGATTGGCGTCGACCAGAAGACGCTGAGGTCCTTCGCGAATCACCCAGTCGTGAAATTCTCCCTTACGACACCACTGACCCATCGTCAGTTGGCAGATTGCGGGCCATGGCAGGAGATCCTCAAAGACTCCTACATGGCCGGCCCAATCGGAGATGTCGCACATGCAAGGTTCTCATTCGTCATTGACGCACATCGGCTGAACGATCTGGTTGGATGGAAACGCGGAAAGCGGCAGTACGGGCTCTTTCTCGATGCTTCAGATGCACCTGGCTTCCAGGACTCGCTCGAAAGCAAGAACGACGACACGATCGCGGAGTTGCTCACCATCGGCCTGATTCAGGACATCGACGCGGTGCTGCCATCGCTTGAGTCGATACGCACTTCGTTCCCAAGGATCAAGGATCCCAAGCCGCTCATCAATACTGTGTGCAGTGGCGTTCGGTCGCACAACAGATTCACTGGCTGCTCATGGGACCAGGTGATCAACACCACACACAAGGCCATGGGGATTGCAGGGTTTGAAGTCAGTGCATCTACAGTTTCCGCTCACTTTATGACCTCTCTACAGATCTCCACCCCAAACGAGCCGGTTGACACCTCGCTTCTGGCGGCTTCCGTTGCTGTAAGTGGTGGTGCTGCAGCGTTGCGAGACGCGATTGGAGAAATCGGCAGTAGCTTGAGCCCAATGTGGAATGAGGCCCTGACCCGGCTTGAGACCGCGGAGCGCATGACCCAAGCTATCCAAGATCGTTGCCGCGAATCCAAAGCCGTGGGATCACGACCGCGCCGTGCCGCGCTATAAACTCCACGCGACTTGTAAGTCCTGCATCCGAATTCGGGATGACGCCGTCCGCGCGGTACCAGTTCCCATCACCTCTTCTCTTCGCCCGCCTCACCTTGTCGGATCGCGTTCAACCCGACAGACAACATGACCAAACCCATCTACCAGCAGATCCCAATCGCCAAGATCGCTTCGACGTTTCAGGCGCAAATCCCGAAGGAGGCTTCTGTAGACGTCGTGGATGCTCTGCTGCGCTCTCTGGGCCAAAGGGATGAGACGGAGAAGATTCAGGGTCTTGGGCTCGATGCGAACCCAGCAGAAGGGACCTATTTCGCGGTCGCTATCGGAGATGTTGCCCACGTTGCCTTCATCCCAAGCGGAATGACCATCCTGCAGGCGGGCCTCCGGTTCTTTAGGGATGGTGAGTTCGAAAAGGGAATCTCCTTTCTGGAGACGATGACCAGGGAGTCCCCGCCGGACATCGACACCCTCTACAACCTGGGACTTGCGTACAACGTGGTCGAGAAGTACGACGAGGCGGTCATTCGCCTCTCTCGGGTTCGGGAAATGCGGCCTCTTGCCGTGCCCGTTCTAAATGCCCTGGGCCTGGCCTACTTCAAGCTGGGAAAGATGCAGGCGGCTGAAGGGGTGCTTCGAGAGGCACTTGAGATCGAGCCGAACAACTTCCTTGCGAAGAAGAATCTGGGCGGAACGCTTGGCGAGATGAAGCGCTATGCAGAGGCGCTCGAGCAGTTCCGCTCTGCGCACGCAATCGACCCCCGCGATCAGGCTGTGAGCTTGGGGCTTGCCATGGCTGTTGCGTCTCTCAAGGATCAAGCCCCTCGGGACGATGTTGATCTCGCCTACAACACATGTCGCACCCTGATTGACACGCCAGATGTCGATCCAGGCACAAAGGAGGCCGCGCGAAAGGCCATCTCGCAGCTCTCCTCAATCCTCCTGAGGAAGAACGCTGGCTCAGAGTCGGGCCTTCGGCTTGACGTCATCGAGTACCTTACCCACTGGATTCGCGTTCTTGGGGGCATTGATGATCCGAAGAAGCAGCATCAGATCGTCCTCGAGGCCGCTGAGATCAGCAACAGGGGCGTTGACATCAGCAACCCAGCCATCAAGCACAACCTGTCAAGCCTTGGGGTATCAGTCACCGGCCTGAGCGTTGTTTGCCTCGTCTATGTAGGCGTGAACAAGATCAAGCCAGGCATGGATGTGGGCATCGACTTCTCACGGGAGATGGAAATCGCTCAGGCAAACGCGCGCCCATAGATCTGTCGCCTTCTATCGGTTCAGTCCGCCTCAGAAGGTGGGACTCGTCGGCTCAGGCATCCTGTGATACAGTGTATGTTATATCGCTTTCACCTGCTGTGTGAAATGATCTCCTTCGGCGGCCGTCGCCGACACACCGTTAGGCCTTCATGGGCTGCGCCACGATCGCAGTGAACAGTATGTCCACCACCTCACCTCAGATTGCCGGCGAGCAACTCGTCAACCGCGACACAAAGACCGTCGAGCAAGCGCTTGGTATCTCAAAAGGCGGAAAGCGCCTCAACGCCGAGCATCAGCACCTTCAGGATCAGCTTGAAGGGTATCGAGATGCCTTCCTCGAGCTGCGCAGTGCTTTCAAGGGAGGTGTGCGCCATGACTACATGCGTGAGGGGCTGTTGGGTGAGATCGTCTCGCGTACGCCAATCCTGATCTATGACCTGCCAGAGTTGGTATCAGCAGTCCGAACTGCTTTTGTGGATCACAGCGGCAAGATGTTCATCGCCGCCCCATTCTTCGAGCGCTTGGTCCTCGAGCAGGAGTGTGGTCTCGACTCGTTGAACTTCATCTTCCGCCACGAGGCGGACCACCTACGCCGCCTGCACCTCTCACGCATGCTGGATATTGATCCCGAAATCGCAAACATCGCCGCAGACGCCCGTATCAACATCGACATCATGAAGGCTGCCTGCTCGCAGGCGTGGAGTGATCGCCATTCGGATCGTGAGCCATCGCAGCAAGAACTGCTCACAGAGATCAAGGAATGGCTGGCGCGCCATGAGACTGCGAAGTCGGTCATCCACAGTGGTATCGCGATGAACTTCGAGGACTTCCAGCGCTTCGACAATCTCTCCGAGGAAGCCATTGCGGCCATCCTGCTCAAGGATTGGAAGGAGCGACCGAAGATTCCCAACGAGAAGGTCCCCTTCGAGAAGATCATGGAAGGCGCTGCCCAGGAGACCGATGCCATCAAAGCATCTGTGATCGCGGCTTCCACGCTCGGTGGCAAGGACAAGTCGATGACACCCGCCGAGCTTTCCGGCCTGGCACAAGACCTCCGGGCTATCGGCGCGGCAAAGGCCAACCCGAAGAAGATCTCCGACAAGCAGATCGAGGACGTTGCCAATACGCTTCGCAAGCTGCGCGCCCATCCTGCGATGGCTGAGTCGGACGCTGTTCATTCAAAGCATTCCCAGGCATCGGCAGGCACTGGCGTTCTGCACTCCAGCGCAAATACCGGCTCGAAGTACCTCGACGCGCTTCGGCCGACCGAACGCGTGGACCTGGCTATTCAGATCCTGGACCAGATCCTGAGGCCACAACAGGACAGCCCTTTGGGTGGCCGCCCACAGGAAAACGGCGTGACAGTGACGGACCTGGAGCGCTCTCTGGGTCGCGGCAAGCCGAATGGTGCACCCCAGCAAGGTCAGGACGGCGCTGGTAAGCCTGAGCCGGGCAACGAACATGGGGGCAAGCCCGACAAAGCCTCACAAGACGGAACCGGGACTGAGGACATGGTTCCAGCACCAACCGTCTCCGGCGGCGAGCATGAGCACGTGAAAAGCACCAAGGACCTGGTCGATTTGCTCAATGAAGCGGGCGTGAGCTCTTCCACCATGGAGAAACTCGGCTACGACGACCTGATCAAGGTCGATGAAGAGGTTGCCGCCACCAAAACGAACATGGTCTCGGCGATCAACAAGGCAACCGAGGACATGATGAGCCTGGGCTCGAAGTACCCCGGCGGGCACATGGTCAACTACGCCAAGGCCCAGATGCTGACGTTCTTCAAGCCGGTGATCAGCTGGGAGATGGCGTACAAGAAGATCATCGAGGCGGCCGGGAAAGGCAATCGCTTTGACATGAGTGAGCCCTGGACCATCTACCACGTGGATGCGGCCGACATGGGCTTCTCGCACCAGCGTGACGTGCCCTACATGGGCTCCACGGTTCCGGGCAAAGAGGAGCGCCCCCTAGGCTTCGTACTCATCGACACCTCTGGTTCAGTCAACGACGGGCAGCTCAAACGCTTCGTGACTGAGGCGATCAACATGCCGCGCCGCATGTCGCGTTCGGTGGCGCCTGAAGTCGTCCTGGTGTTCGCCGACACGATCGCGCGCGGTCAGCCGGTCTTCATCAACGAGAAGAATTACAAGACCTTCCTCGAGAAGGGCATCAACTACGGCGGCCGCGGCGGTACCAACCTGCAGGCTGCGATCGAGAACGTCTACGAGATGGTCAAGCCGGGCAGCAAGTCTGGTTACGCCAAGCGCAAGATCGACTTCATGGTGTACTTCACGGATACCTACGACGCCTCTCCGAGTGGCAAGGCTCTGCTGAGGAAGGCGAATGCATGCGGCATCAAGCACCTGCCCACCACCCTCTTCCTGGCGCCCCAGGAGTGCCATAACGACAAGTTCAAGAGGGACGTCGCACCTTTTGCCGAGACCATCTTCTTCGACACCAAGTCGCTCAACAAGATCGACATGAAGCAGCAGGATCGCGCACAGCAGCGACGCAACGACAGCCTGCGCCCCGCGTAATCACCCACCGATGCCAGCACGCTGATCGGCTGATCGGCTCGCTGGCGTTTCTTATCTCAGCATCAATCGGGGCCCTGCCATGCCTGTTCCGCTCGCCCACCCTTCCAACGAGGTGTTCGAGGACCTGAGGCGGGTCTACTTGACATCGAACAAGGCTGAGTTCGAGACGGGACTGCGTGCGGCTGCTGAGCGCAGCCTGGAGCAAGGCCACACCCAGGACAAGAGCCGAAAGCACCTGAATCAGCTGGTGATTGGCGCGACCCACCTGATGGACAGCCTGTCGATTGCTGAGTGCATGGCATACCTTGACTCACCCGACATCTCGACCCGGGTGATAGCCGCCCTGAACTTCCGCTCCGTGGTGATGAACCACGTAGATTGCCCCCTGGAGCAAAGGGGGGTGCTGCGTCGCAAAGCGCAGAAAGTGCTGCAGGACGTCATCGTCGAGCACCCCTACCTACTCGACCCGAAGATCCGGCTCCGAAGAAAGTGGACCTACCAGAGCCACAGCTTCATGACGTTCCTCGGAGAAACCAGCGGCCTTCTTCTCCCAGATGACAGCGCCGGGTACACCCACGACGAGCTCGTGAAACTCGCCTGCAACCGCCATGTGTTCGAGGTCCTTCGGGATACACCCGCGAACAGGCAGTACTGGGACGAGATTGACAACACCCTGCTCATCACCAGCCTCTGCAGCCTGCACGCGAAAGCGAAGGAGGGACTGCAAAACGGGCTGGGCCCGAAGCGCATCTCCTCCAGCCTGCTCCTTGACTCCTGGGAGTTCCGAGCGCGCGCTGGACAGCGTCTCGGGTTCATGTTCCATGAAATGACGGCTCCCTGCAGGCCCTTCGATGTGGACTTCACGGACGGGCAAGCTGCACTTGAGCGGTCAATGGCCATGCTTCTCGCCGAACGCGACGGCAAGGTCGTCAAGCGTCACTTCCTCGAGTCTTTCATCGCCGGATTCGAGGAATCGCTACAAGGCGTCCATCGCCCCAGGGAGCAAGCCGCCGAGATGGCTCAAGGCCTCCTGGGTCTCGGGGTCACCCAGGATGGCTTCGAGACGTTCAACGTCCTCAAGAGATGCGTGCTTCTGGCGTCCAAGACCGGAAATCGATCCTCTGTGACCAAGCGCAGCGGGCCGGAAGTCATCGATTTCATTGAAGCCGCCAGCCAGGCTTGTGGAGTTCAGGCCCCGTGGCAGGATCTCGTATCTGTCCTGGACAGCGAGCCACAGATCGGAAGGCCCCCGGTGAATGAGGCGGAGGCCACCATTCGCGCTCAAGCGATGGCCGAGTCCATGAACATGGCCATTGGCCACCAGGCGCAGGTGAATACCGGGAGCGCCGTCGACCCCATGTGGCACCGCCGGCGCAGCCTGTGAATGCGATAGACACCAAAAGAACAAAAGGGCCGTGGCATGACACCGCGGCCCTTTTGATTTGAAGGACTGTCAGCTCAGGTCCGAACCTTGACGTTCGTCATCCAGGACGGCAGCACCAGGCGAACGTCCGTGCCGCCTTGGCGGATGTCCACGATCTTGGCTTCTGGGCGAACGTACGCAACCTGGCGCATCTTCTTCGGAAACTGAGGATCGTCCAGCAGCACGGTTGCAAAGACCGTCAGGCGTGAGAAATCCTTGTCTTCTTCGAACAGGCGATCGAAGTACTGCGGATTACGAGCCACGTCCTGCAGACGTTCGGCATCGACCGTCGACATCTCCTTCTCTGCGTACCTGGCAAAGTCCTCGGCAATCGAGGTTTGCAGATCCGCGGTGAGACGGCGCAGGTTGGCAAAGTGCATGTACCGGCCGTACTCCTTGAGGATCTGACGACTCACCATGCCGGCCTCCATGTAGCCGACCTCGATCTCCAGCTCCGCGCGTGCAATCTGCCATCCGTTCGCGCGAGCGGTTGCAAACCAGCGTGCCTGGTCTGCCAATGGATCGGTGTTTCCATACAGCATCAACAGGCCTTTCCCGGGCGCCGGCGGCTTGCCCTTGAAGGTCTTCGAGTTGAATGGGATGTTGTCGATCAGCAGCTCGATCACGCCATCTTCAGCGACGCGAGCATCGGATGCGCCGTGAATGCATTTGATCTTCGGCGCGCGAGCGCTGCCCGACTTCGAGTAGACGGCAAAGGTGATCACCTTCACCGTCGACGGCTTCAGGGTCGCGAGCTGCTTGACTTCTTCAACGTCGAGCTTGGTCTCTTTTGCGGTTGCCATGTGCTTTTAAGATATCTAAAAAACCATCACCAGATTGCAGCGGCGCGTGTTTTTAAGATATCATCCTCTCAACTTCCGATGAGTAGGTTTTGCTTGAAACACGCCTCGTTGGGACACATTGTAGATATCTTCTACACAGTAGTCCATTCGATTTCAGGAGCACATAGTGGCTGTCATCCCAAAGAATCGCCCAGTGTTGGGCAAGGACCTCGATACGCTGAGCCAGCTCTATGGTCTGAGCACCACTGACGCCCTATACCTCTTTGGCGTCTCGATCACCAAGTGGATGCACGCTGTTCGCCGTGACGCCGAACTGCCCCTGGCAGACACCTCCCTGGCCCTGTTCGCGCGCTTCCTCGACGATCACCCCGAGATCTACTTCATGCCTCAGTTTCCCTCCCCGCCGGAGGTCTACGAGCGCATCAAGTCGTACCAGAACGATGACGAGCAGCTGCCTCCTCGACACTTCTCCCTCATCATGGGCGCCGAGTCGACGGCATCGAATCGTTGGCTCAACGGCACCAGCGGTCATTCGCCTTCGGTGAGCCGCCTGCTTTGGTCGCTGGACGAAGCGCTCAAGCGCAATGCCGGCGAAAGCAATTTCGCGCCAGGCGGCGGCGGCCGTGCCGGCAAAGCTGCCAACAAAGAGCTGATCAAGGAGTTCATCGAGACGGCTCAGCTCGAGGCTCAATTGCGCGGCGTCAATGACCTTTTCGCTGAAGGTCGTTGGCCAGTGTTCAAGCAGAAAGATCGTGAGATCGTGCGTGAAACCAAGCGCTCGCGCCACAAAAAGGCGGCAGAGGCTGCTGCCAAACAGGGCATCGAGTTGACCGCAAAGGCCGCGACCAAGACTGCGGCCAAGAAGCCGAAGGCGAAAGTCGCAGCCTGATCGATCTGGCTACATGAAAAGAGGGGCGGTCCACAGGACTCGCCCCTTTTTCTTTGCCCCGAGATCAGCCACGCCACACACGTGCGCGGCCAGTGTCAGCATGAATGAAGTTCTTGGCCAGGTAGATGCCAGTCCCCCCGCTGGAGTTGAACTCACGCACCATCTCGCCCTGCTGGGATCTTCGAATGCCGTCCATGATGAAATCGGCGGCTCGCCCCTGGGTGTGAAACGAGTTCTTGGCCGCCCCTTCCGTCAAGGCGTTCGTATGCTTCGTGCGATAGCCTGAAGTGATCCGAATGATCGAGTTCACGCCGTTGTACCGGGCCCAGCGCTGAAGTCCACAGAGGACATCCAGCAAGCCGAGGTCTATCGAGATTGCCGCATTCCCGCGGACATCGCGCATGAGCCAGCAAAGTTCACGGTACCCGCGCTCATCAATGGCGCCGTCCCTGCCAAGGTAGGTGATCTGAGAGACGGAGCCCTGCCCTCGACTGATGAGGAGGGTTCGATCCCCCTGCAGAAGCGCCCTCTTCCACGCCGCCCCATGCGCAGATGGAGTCCAGTTCGATGAAGGCACCGAGCTGGAGGGGACAAGCACGCCATTGCGTGTTGTCGTTGTTCCTGGGGTGGAGATCTCAATCCGCTGCGCCGCCTGCTTTTGGGGGCCGAATCCGTCCGACTCTGGCACCACCAAGTCGTTGCGATACCCCGAACCGCTACCGTTGGCCAGGACGATGCCAGGACTCGCCAGCGTGACGCACGCCGCGCCAAGTACGGCGCGGCGGGTGATCAACGCATTCATCCGTCAATCTCCGTGATCCTGGTGCTGATGCTGCGCGCGATCTCTTCGAACTCGCGCATGTTCAGCTTCTTGCTCGTCGGTTGGCTGAGATAGCGTGTCGAGTCCGCGAGTTTGGAGGCGACAACAGATCCGATGTAAGCCGCCTCGGCAGTCGTGCTTCCGATCCGCTCCTCAATCTGCGCAAGGCCGCTCTCCACGGCATCACGGCTCAGGAGACCCTGATCTGCCTTTGGAGGCTCAAAGGCCATAACGGGGGCGCCTGGAAGATCGGTCTCATCACCGAAATCCGGATCCGTTTGGGGGGCTTGTTCAGCGTCTTCCTGAGCATTTGTGACACCGAACAGGGTTGAGTGCACATGCTCCGGAACGTCTGGCACCAGCTGCGAATCGTCGCTGGGAATCGATCCACCGGACAAGTCATTGAGCGCCGCTAGGTCATCAGCGGAGATGGTGAACTCGTCCGTTGAGTCTTCACCGTAGATCTCGGTCGGATCGGTTGTAGTCGGCTCTGCGTTGTCGATCTCGTAGGGACGATCCGAATCGTCGACCCCGGCTTCGACTTCGCGTTGTGGAGCCCAGAGGTTGCTGCCATCACCGGCGCTGGCCGCAGGTGCGTCATCGTCATGGGCGGAGCCAGCAGAATCTTCAGATGAAACCTCCGAGGCCTCGGGCCTGCCGAACGAGAGCTTGAGCGCGTCCATGACGATGTCTTGGTTGAACCCAAGATCCGTCGCCAGATCACCCTTCGCTTCGGCTGGGGTATCGTCGTCAAGATCGTCGTCGTCCTGACTCCAGACACCCATCGATTGCAGTGCCTCACGACGCTGTTGCTCAGCGATCGCGCCATAGGCGAGGACCTTGCCAGCCTTCAGCAGGGGGGCATCTGCCTGGAACTGCGCAAGCGCCTCGTTGATATCCATCAGGTCGGTCGGGGACGAGACGCGGTCCATAAACCCCTCGAGCCCGTGCTCGCTTTCGACCGCTTTGCGGAAATAGTCCGCGCTGTTGAGGTAAGCAGACACCTCTTCCGGTGACGGACGTGCCACCTTGATGAAGTGGTTCACCCTGAGCTTCTTCACCTTCTTCGGGTTGGCAAAGAATGACTTGACGCGAAGAATGGTGTTGCCAAAGAACAGGAACCACTGGCCGGAAGACTGGCCACGGAGATCGGCCGCACTGATGCGATCGATGCGATCGATGCTGACCCCCTCATCCATCGTCACCTTGTTCGAAAGCAGTGAGCCAAACTCCTGCTCGTAGCGTTGGATGCGGGTGTAGTGGCCCTGACCGGCCAGGCTCTTGAAATAGTCGAAGGTGGTGGTGCACTCGAGCTTGCCGCACAGCTTGGTGTTGGTGTTCGCCAGAGTGGACTTGGCCTCCTCTTTGGAGGCCTTCTCGAACGCCGGAAGGTCCTGGCCTGCAAAGACGGCCGAGAAACCAAGTGAGCGGGCCTGAGCGGGCACAACGCTGAAGCCCTCAACAGCATAGTAACCGTACTCATCCAGGACGCATGTGAACGGAGACGGTGCGGTCGTTGGCCGTGAGTCAATCACCTTGCTCCAATCACCCTCCAGGTTCGCCCCAAGACCCTTGGCCATGGTCGCTTTGATCGACGCCACGACGATACGGCCAAGGTTGGTGAGTTCGGCGGGTGATTTTTCCAGAGCTGGGAGAAGAACGATCAGGATGCGCCGGTTGAGAAAGACGTCCACGAAGTCGATCTCACCCATCTGGGTCTTCATGATGTAGCCATAGGTGTCGCTCAGAGAGCCGAACGCCTTGGTCAACTGCATTTCGATGTAGCCGTGCTGCTCGCTGACCGTGGACTCCTGCTGGTGATACTTGTTGCGCTTGTAGCCAGCCAGGGACTGAAGGTAAGCCTGCAAACCGTCAAGCACATGGCTTTCCTGCATGTGCTTGTCATCCTTGTACTTCATCCAGGCGAGCTCCTCGAGCTTGTCTAGGTTGAAGTAGTCGCGAACGACGCCGACGTCGAGCATGAGCCCCTTGTTGTCTCGCAGGTACACCAGCGGCTTGATCAGCGCTTCGACGAACGAGGCAGCACGTTCGGACCAGATGTCCGACTTGCCTGTTGCCATCAGCCCTTTGATCAGTTCGCTCAACATGCCCGAAGAACCCACGGCGAACGGGTTCATGGTGTTGGAGAGCTTGGCTGCCTGGGCGCCGTAAATGTCTCGAGCACCGGTCTGAAAGTTGATGACGACAACGTCGTCTTCACGGCCCATGGCCCGGGCCATCGAGTAGATCTTCCCGTACAGGCTGTTGTCGGCTTTGCCGTCCACGTAGATCAGACCCGACCCATGTACGAGGGAGTTGTAGATCAGTGAGATCAGGTACTCCGTCTTGCCCGAGCCGGTCGTGCCCATAAAGAGCATGTGCGTACGCGCCTGGGTATCGGTCAGCCAGACCTCCTCTCCAGAATCTCGGTCATTGCCCATGTACACAATGCCGGCAGCCTTGCCAGGCTTTCCGGTGCCAGGGTCTGGATCCTTCGGGTCCATGAGGCCAGAGCTCTTCGGCAGCCGCATTACCAGGCCGTTACCTGTCTGGATCTTCCGAATCGCATAGAAGGTCAGCGCCGAGATCGCGGCGAAAAGCTCCACATAGCTGTAGAACTGGAAGGCTAGCAGCGCCGGGATCATCACTGCCATTCCCGCCATGGCCGGATTGAGCAGGAACGATCTGATCTTTGCGCGCGAGCTACGGGTATCAACCAGGAGGGAGCTCTGCTCCCTCTCCAGCTCGTACTTCAGGCTTGGTGCTGTCATGCCCGGTCCTCAATCAAGCATCTGATGCTTGATGAAATGTCAGTTGGTGGAGCCGGTTGGCGGGCAGTTGAGGCCTGAGATCTGAACGTCCGGCATCTTGGGCTTGGGCACGTTGAACTGGTAGGCGCCATTGGCCAGATCGTCAAGCGTAGGGGCTGCGGCAGCCGCATTCGGCGCACCCTGGCTCACTGCTTCCTGCTGAATCGCCAGGCGATCGGCGACATTTGTTTGTGCCACCGCGGTCTGGTCCGGGATCGGGATCAGACCAATCAGAAACCAGGCCGCAACGAGCGCAATACCGGTCTTGGCCACAAAGCCCATTCGAGGAAGCGAAATGCCGCAGTGCGCGGCCATCAACGCGGAGTAGCCATTCTTGCCGGCATCTTCGGAGCCAAAACTTGCGAGGTCCGTCTCAGAGCCTTCCCGGCTCACGCCAACGATCTTGAATGCACCACCCTCGGCCGGATTTAGGCTGACCTTCTTGAATTGAGCGAGATCGGGAATGTGGAACGCATTGGTTCCATTCACGAGGACAAAGCTCACAAAGGAGCCGTCCTTTCGGCGCTTGACCTTGGTTGCGCTGGTATCGGGATAGCCCGGGGCGTTGGTGGGTTTGGTCTTGCGTGAGAACATGGTGCTGCTTTGGAAGATCGTGTATGCGATATAGTTTACGCGATGTGGACACGATCGACAACTCAGTCGAACATCCGCTCGACCGAGTCGTCATCTCGGTACTCCTTGAGCGCCATGTCAAGTCCATCTACCGCCTTGCTGACCATCGGCGTCGGGATTGCCATGCGCACCGTCTTCTCGAAAAGCCAGTGCGCCATGATTCCAGCGCAGTCAACGTGGAACGCGTATCGCCCGACGTTGTTCAGGGTGTACCAGAGCTTGCGATCTACCGTCTTCACCCAAATGAACATGGGGCTTGCCAGGACGCCGTCAGTCTTTGCCAGCTGCAACATGGTTGCCATGACCGTGTACTCATAGGCGTGCTTCTCGATGGCACGTTGCACAAGCGGGTGCCCGATGTGCTTCTTGATCTCGGCATTGACCCAGCTGCAATCAATCCCCTTGGCGCCGCCGGCGGCAAAGGTCGTCGCCAGCAGGCGCAGTTTTGCGGTGCACCCCTCGGCATCACCGCCGATTCGCATTGCAAAGGCTGCGAAAAGTGCGCGCATGTGATCCGGGAGAGCGTAGGGGCTTGTCCAGCGGCGCCCAAGCATCTCGGCGAAGATCTCACGGGTCTCGTCGCGCTTTGCCGCAGGTTTACCATCGGCATCGCTCGTGATCAGATTGTGCTTGTGCGCGAACTCACGCTCTGTCATGGCAGATGCCCACTCCCCTTTGGTCGGGTCCTCTTTGACCAGGCGGTCCTGCAGGCCGGCTACAGGAGCGATTTCCGGCCAGATCTTCGCCTCCTGCTTGGCCAGTGAGGACATCGAATGAACGGTGGTGTATCGCTCACGTGGCGAACGCATGAATGCGATGACGCCCATGGCCACGATCGGCGGGATGAAGATCCATCTGGTGTAGTAGCCCGTGCGCTCCATCATCAACGAGAAGTTCTCAAAGGTCATGCGCTCGGTTGACTGGGTCACAACCCCAACCATCTGTAGCAAGCGTTGCGCCGTGTCCGAGAACCCTGCGAAGAGCAGCATCTCGGCGTATCTGACGTGGGAGGCAATCGCAGTGACGGCCACACCCATCTTGTCCCAGAAGACGAGCAGGACGATCGGACCAAGCAGCAGGACCACAAGGGCAACCATCGCGGCGATCGCCATCCCTTGATCTTTGTCGGATCCATCTCCATTCTTCTTTGCCATTACAGCTCCTTCGATGGCAGCGCGCGGCCGCCGTATGAGTTGATCTTGTTGACCACTGAAGTCATGTTCTTGTGGACCCTGAGGATGTAGCGGTTGCGGTGCTCAGGTGTTTTCGAGTGGTACCGTCCAATTCCGTACCAGAAGTCACCACCGACCTCGTTGGTGCGCTTTCTCAGCATCCAGGCAGCAACGCTCACGTTGAAACAGCCGTCATATGCCAGTGCTGCCGCCACCGCCTCAGTCGAGAGCCTCGTATGACGAGCGATTTCAGGCAGGTGAATCGTGTTGATCTGCATCGGGCCGATGTCGTAAGAGCCATTCGTGTTACGAACAAACTGGCCGACACGGCCCTTTTCGGTCATCAGGATGGAGAGCAACTTGATCGGCTCCAGGCCCTGCCTCTTGGCCTCCTGATGGAAACAAGCTGGCGTGATCGGCCTCGGCATTGACTGGGAGCGAGCCACCTGAATGGGCGCCGCCTGGTTGACCACTTGTGAAGCCGCCTGAAGCTGCTCCATGAGGATCGCTTCAAACACGTCGCACCCCCGATGCCACGTGAGCCTTGCCAGACACAGAAGCTACCGGGTCTTCCGAATTCGGGGGTCTCTGCTGCGCAACCGGCTGAGCAGCATCGTCCACAGGCACGATCGTCATCGAGGCCTCGAGCAATGCGCTCATGGTCGCACGCGTACGGTGTACCAAGGCACTGACGAGTTCGGCCATCGGGCGTTCAGCCAGCGCCTTGCGCATCTCTACCTGCTTCTCCGGACTGGACACCCTGATCTGGTTTTGCACCCTCGTTGACTCGCGCTCCCACAGTGAAGTGATGACCTTTGCGCACGAGTTGATGATGGTTTGCTGCAGGACCCTGCGCGCATCGGAAGATGCACCAGCTGGCGCAAACCTCTTCTCCAGGTCCACGGTCACTGCGGCCACTTCCCGGGCGATCTCAACCAGGCACTTGCGGCGATCGAGCTCGAAGCAGTACTCACCCATGTGCACAGCCAGTGGCGTGAGGGCGGAGAAGATCGTCAGCCGGAGGGCGCTGGACTCTCGAATGTCACCTGACCATGCGGCATCCGCAATCTTGGCTACGGGCTTGGACTGCACCATCTTGAGCAGAATCTTGCTGATGCCCTCAGCCATTTCATCGATGTCCGCCACGAGCATCTTGCCGCCGCGCTTGTTTTGCGCCACAGCCTCGATAGACATCGCAACAGCCTCCATCACCATTGCATAGGCGGCGTGCCCTTCTTTCTGCTGCGCATCCGAGATACCCGCTTCGGCAAGGAGATTCAGCGTCATTCGCTCGGCAGCGTGAACCAAAGCCTCACCGTCGACGCCTGTGACGATCGCTGCGGTCGTGAGCGACGTGCTCCGCTTCACGGCATTGCAGATGAGGCGCACGTCACGCCGGGCGTCCTGCGCTGCGGACATGAGCGAACGATTGCGCAATGGGGTGGTCATGTCGGATCAGGTTTCAGGCCACACTCGGCGCGCTCTCCAGGCGCTTCCCGTCGCCTCGCGCACCGACAGAATTCGCTCTCGCGACCGCCATGTCCTGCTTGAAACGTCCGATCAGGTCTTCGACTTCGGCAGCGCCTGCATAACGTGACGCTCTCGGAGCGTTCTTCTGGATGTCAGTGATCGCCTCGACCAGGAAGCACATGACCTCGGACACCGGCTTCTCAACCGCCCGTAGGTCGACTTCGTATCCAAGTAGCGACTTTCTGTTGGACTTGAATGCCACCCCGAGCGAACGGCCCCCCATAGCGAAGCGGTAGATGCTTTCCGCATGCCAAAGCACCAGTGGCATCAAGCCATCGGCGGATCCGATGCTGTAGTTCGGGATCTGTACGCCGCCCACGGTGAACGCGCACTCGACCTTATCGGAGTGCGAGGTCGCCTTTGCCCAGCGTCGAAGGATGCTCGGCGCTAGCTCGGCGGTCGTTTTGGGCCTCTTCTTGAACATGCTGGCTCCAGGTTGTCAGCTTCTGCGGCATGGTGTATAGTATATCGCATTCACACGCTAAAGCCAGCATGTCACATTCCACAGCATCCCAGGTCTCGGTCGGCGCCCAGCGCCTTGGCCACTACTCCGATCTGGACGCGGATGGGATGAGTGCGGCTTTTGACACGTTTCGCACCTGGTGGGGCACCTGCACCGCCGGCGGGATGATGCGCATGACTTCCCCTGGCCTATTTGAGGCTGGACCTGGTCTGAACGAGAAGTTCATGATGGGGCTCCTCGGCCGCCGCTTCTTCCTCGGGATTCCCGAGGACGTGATGAAGTGGTTTGTGCACGCGCCCTGGATGCATGTCGCAGTGCGTCCCAACTTCAGTGGCATTGCCCTCGTCTGCAGCAAGTTCGGAGCTGGGAAAAGGGGGATTCGCGAGTTCGCGATCTTCTTCCCTGATGTACCTGTCGAGGTGGTTTCGATGCTGTCGAGCTACCACTACATCGATGTGCGAGCGATCGTTGGCGACAAAGCGGTTTCCAAGGTCTCCTCCATGACGATGGAGGTTGTGCCCGTCCAGGGCGACCTGAACTTTGAGACCTTCTCTAGCGGCGCCTCGGCCGCAGCCTTTCTCCTCACTCAGGGCGCGCAACGTCGCACCGCCTGAACCACCTTCCGGCAAAGAACACAACAGGAGCACCCATGTTCGCAAGCATCAGCATTTTCAAGATCCTCAACGGGCTGCCGGACAGTCCGCAAACGCTTGCTGACCTGATCTCGCAGATCCCGTTTGTCCCGACAGGTCCTACCCAGGAAGTCTCGGCGGGGTGGGAGCCGCCCCGCGCAGAAGGCGGAGCCTTCGTGGAGGCCATCAACCGCCAGTGGATCATGCGCATGGTGATCGAGACCCGATCGGTGCCCTCTTCGGCTGTCAAGGACAAGGCTGAAGCGGCCGCGGCCGAGATCGAGAACAGCACTGGCCGCAAGCCTGGCAAGAAGGAGATGCGCCAGCTCAAGGAAGATGCCTTGCAAGCTCTCCTGCCGAACGCCTTCCCCAAGCGCGCTGGGATCATGGTCTGGATCAACCCCGATGAGCGCCTCCTGGTCATCGGCTCGACCTCGAGCAGCAAGACCGACGAGATCGTCACCGCCCTTGTGCGCCAGGTGCCCGACTTCACGGTCTCCCAGATCAACACGCAGACCTCTCCTCAGGCCGCTATGGCCTCCTGGCTTCATTCCGCAGAGTGCCCGGACGAGATCGAACTGGGCCGCAGCGTCGACCTCAAGGCGCAGGACGAGTCCAAGGCCACTGCCAAATTCAATTCTCACAACCTGGTCTGCGACGAGGTGCGCCAGCATCTCGCCATGGGAAAACTCCCGACCAAGATGGGCCTCGTTCTGGCTGATCGCATCGAGTTCTGCCTGGATGAATCCATGCGAATCACGAAGATCAAGCTGATCGACGTTGACGTTGCCGAGAGCAAGGATGGCAAGGCTGAGGACGCTTTCGACGGAACCGTCACCATCGAAACCGCAGAGCTGACCAAGCTCATCCTGGCCCTCATCAGCGCGCTCGGTGGCGAGATGGCGGCCGAGGCCTCCGAGAAAGTGAGCGGCACCACGCCCTCCTCCCATGGCCACGACTTCGGCGGCTCGAGTGATGCTGACAGCGTCCAGGAAGCATCGACCTCCATGATGCTCACCGCAAACGATCCTCTCGCGGTCCACTAGGCGCCGATCAGTGCGTGAAGCGCTCAGCCTTATGAGCGCATCTCAATCACTAACAAGTGATGCATTGGCACTGAATCTGCATGCCATTTGCTGTCGCAGTCCGAAACGGCCCATACCGTGGCATGCCTCGCAACCCCCAGCGAGTACCTTTCCGATCGATTTCTCTCAGCAAACTACGCGCTAGCGCCCCTGCAAATTTCGATCGCATCGACTGGACTAGGTGATAGCTTGCGCCCCAGACGGTCCTGTCCGCCGCTTTCCCCGGGGAAAGCACAATCGCAGTGATCCCCGCGAGCAACCAGAGAACAGTCGTGCGGCTGTTGCTCAGCAGCTCCGGCGCGCCAAGCCACCCCCAGCGAAACCCCGATCATCTTCGACCGGGCGCACCAACTCCATCTGCTAACGCAGCAACTAGGGCACATGGCTGCATGCAGCAGCCACCAGTCGACAGAAGCGAGAGGGCATCCCACGGCCTTCTGCCTCCGCTTTCCCCGGGGAAAGCCCGCACTGGGCCCGATACCCGCGCACCCGATCCCGATAGAGCGCTCGCGGGTCATCGCTTTCCCCGGGGAAAGTGATCCACCCTTGCCTCCACCGGTGCGCCACCGCCACACGGGGATCAGCAGTCCACACTGGTAATCCCGAGCGGTCTAGCGGCTACGTCATCGGGACAGTTGCACGCCAAGCTAACCGAGAGGTGGCCAGGGGCGCGTGAGGGCGGGAACAATTCACTTTCCCCGGGGAAAGCGGGTCCAACAATCTGTCGGGCAGCCATCCGCTCGATGGAAGGCAATGTGATATCCACAACAGCTGCGGCCAGCCGCTTTCCCCGGGGAAAGCGATTCGCCGGTTCGCCTCCGCCACACGGGGACCAGCAGTCCTCGTTGGTGAGCCCACGCGATCTAGAGGCTCCGTCAACGATTGAACGCTCGGGGCCCATCCCTTTCCCCGGGGAAAGCGATCCACCCACGACTCCACGGTTGAGTCTCCGCCACGCGTGTCCACATTGGTGAGTCACGCGATCTGGAGGCTCCGTCAACGATTGAACGCTCGGGGCCCATCACTTTCCCCGGGGAAAGCGATCCACCCACGACTCCACGGTTGAGTCTCCGCCACGCGTGTCCACATTGGTGAGTCACGCGATCTGGAGGCTCCGTCAACGATTGAACGCTCGGGGCCCATCACTTTCCCCGGGGAAAGCGATCCACCCACGACTCCACGGTTGAGTCTCCGCCACGCGTGTCCACTTTGGTGAGCCACGCGATCTGGAGGCTCCGTCGTCTGGACGGATTCACGCCAAGTGCACCAAGACGCATCCAGGTGCGGGGCTAGGGCGAGAACAATCCACTTTCCCCGGGGAAAGCGAGAGCCCAGCTCCGGCACGCCGCCAAATTGTCTGTGCCTGTACCCACCCTGAACGTCAAAAGCATCCACCAGGAACACCACGTTCGACGTGCAGCCGGAGGCGTTCGTCATCACGAGATACGCTGGAAACATCTGGATAGCCGACTCCACGCAAAGGTGCTGCATCATCGCAACAGATATAAGCCTTAACGTCGAGAGTTAAAGTGAATTCGAGGTTTAGCTGGACAACAGCACGCCTGCTCGTGAGAATCGCTGGCATCGGTTCGCTGTCGAAGCGATCGTTCTTTTTCACGGTAATAAGGAGATTGCATGATCATCATCATCGGAGCGGAGAAGGGCGGGGTGGGGAAGAGCCAGGTCGCCTTCAACCTCGCCGCCTTCATCGCCACGCAGCAGCAAGTTGTCGAAGGAAAGAAGAAGCGCCCGGCAAAGGTGATGCTGGTCGACACGGACACACAACGCACATCCTCCAAGTGGGGCGCACTGCGCGACGCTGATTCGCCCCTGCCGTTCCGCGTGATGGAGAAGATTGCGAACCCGGCCCCCGAGATCGTTCGGCTTGCCGAGGACTACGACGCGGTCATCGTGGACGTTGGCGCCCGCGACTACTCAGGCCTGGCAGACCTCGCTCGTATCGCGGACCTCTGGATTGCTCCGACGCGAGTAGGGCAGGGCGACTTGATGTCGTCGCTCGAGATGGCGACGGCTTTGGCCACCGTGCACAACAAGCACAAGCGAGGCCTGATCCCGCTTTGCTTCGTCGTGAACGCCGTACCCGGGGCGTGGAATTCCACTGAAGGACAAGACGCCATTGAGGCGCTGGAAGAGGCCTTGCCCCCAGGTACCGGAAAGGTCTTGAAGTCAACGCTGCGTGATCGCCGCGTCTGGCGTGATGCGCACAAGCTTGGGCGGCACATCTTCGAGATGCCACAGTCGGTGCGCGACAAGGCAGAAGACGAGTTCCTGGCAGTCATCGACGAGGCCTTCGCAGCCTATCCGCAAGCCTGATCTCAGAAGGGGAAACTCACATGTCGAGCACCAAGAAGAAGATCCGCCCGCAGCTCAACCTGCAGCGAAACACCGACGGCAACGCAATGCTCAGCGCCCTCCAGGAAGGAAACGGGACGGCAGAGACGCCTGCAGCGGCCGCAGAGACGCCCCAATCGAGGAGCGCAACCCAACCATCAGCTCATGTCGTTGAGCGCCGCGTAGAGGCTGTACTCGAGGGCCGGGTCAACAGCGTCGACGGCCTTGTCCCCGGGCGCGTCTACGAACTGCCCCTCTCCTTGCTCAAGCGCAGCGACCACAACGCGCGGGTCTACTACAACCCAGGTGAGGTCGAGGATATGGCGCAGAGCCTGGCCGAGAAGGGCCAGGACGTCCCCGGGGTGGGCTACGTGAGTGCCGACTCCGTCATCATTGTTGACGGCCAGAAGCGTTTCAACGCGTGCACGCTCGGTAAGCTCCCCACCCTCAAGGTGCTCATTCGAGAGGCTCCCGCGAGTGCCGCGGAGGAGTACGAGTCGTCTCGACGTATCAACGTCGCCCGGTCCACGCAGACGCCTTTTGACGACGCTGTGCGGTGGCAGGAGTTGATCACCAACAGCGTCTACGCCACGAAGGAGGAGATGGCCACCCGTTTGGGTGTGTCACCTTCTACCGTTTCCAAGACGCTGGGGCTCAACCGCATCCCCACATCTCTGCGCCGCATGATGGCGGAAAACCAGCAGACCTCCACCCTGGCTGTTGCCTACGAGATCAGCAACATCTTCTCCGACCTCAATGAAGGCAACGCGGAGAAGCTGGAGTTGATCGCCGAGGAGGTCATCAAGACCGTGATCAAGAAAGGCCTGGGGCGTGAGCAAACCATCGAGCTGGTGCGCTCGAAGGTCCAGGGCCCGAAGTCACGCGTGCGCGGTGACACCGTGCCCGTGAAGTTCGGTGGGCACAAAGGGACCATCAAGGTCGTTCCCTCAAGAGGAGAGTTCTCGATGTCGTTCCGCGGCCTGAGCGAGAGCGACACGGAAGAGCTCAAGCGCAGGGTTGAATCCATCCTCGCGGGCCAGATGTCCATGTGATCGGTTGGCCACCCTCAAGCCAGGGTGGCCACCAGTAGCACCAATCGGTCGCTAGGGAATGGTGACCGCTTATGGGACCGACACAGGGTTCGACCGATCTGGTCAGGGTGGCCGACAGAGAAATCGAGGTCGATTCGCCGCCAGATCGCTCTAATGGGGGATTTCTGCCTGGTCCCCCTCCCAGAAACGGTCACCTCGCCCACGAAAACTCTCTCTGAAGGCTCGAAGGGGCCCGCTCAGCTCCCATAGCTGGTCACCTCTGAGCAAAGTCGGCGTCCGCGCGTGACGCGTCGGCCAGGCGCGTGACTTGGCTTTCCCGTCCCATAACCGGTCACCCAAGACCGCTCCCATAACCGGTCACCTAAACCACCTGCCACTCACACCAAGCGCGACGCGTTACCCGGGTGGTTCCCATAAGTGGTCACCCAGAGGTCGCCGTTTCCCTCTGACACGTGGGCACGAGGCGCCTTACCCACAGAACGACCAACATCCCATAGCCGGCCACCTTAGGCATGTTCCTCGCCCTAATCGCTCATGCGTGAAATCCCATAAGTGGTCACCTTCGCTAGCTCCCATAGATGTCCACCTTGCCTAACCGGCCCGAGCGACAAGGGTCAAAGGTGCAGATCGAGTTGGCCTCCCATAGATGTCCACCTTGCCTAACCGGCCCAAGCGACAAGGGTCAAGGGTGCAGATCGAGTTGGCCTCCCATAGATGTCCACCTTGCCTAACCGGCCCAAGCGACAAGGGTCAAGGGTGCAGATCGAGTTGGCCTCCCATAGATGTCCACCTTGCCTAACCGGCCCAAGCGACAAGGGTCAAGGGTGCAGATCGAGTTGGCCTCCCATAACCGTCCACCTGGCCCACCGCCCATAAATGGTCACCTCAAACTGCTGCGCCGCACAACCCTCTTGCCCAGCTCGTTTGAAGGAACAATGCGCTTCACCAGGCTGGGAGAGGGGCGCAACGAGGTATCACCTGGGCTGAAAAGGTGGTGTGGCCTGATCTCCCAGAAATGGTCACCAACAGCCCAAATCCAGTCACCTTGCATCCCAGAGCTGGTCACCAGTGACCCATATCCAGAAACCTTTGCTCCCATAGCAAGACACCATAGGACCCATGAACGGCAACCTCACCCTTCTGGAGGCCGCATAAACACTGGGTTTCGAAGCGCCCAAAGGTATTGAATGTCTTCAAAGCGTCTTCCAAACAAACAACACGTCAGGCGCGCCTGAAGGGTCCTCCAGGCAGTGAAGCATTGATGTGGAAGGTGGACGCAGAACGCGAGGCTTCCACCATAGAATGGGTCATGCCCAAGCGGTCACCAACGCAAAGATCGACCTCAGTACGCCAAATCGCGCTCTTCCAGGCGCCAGACATCCCGCGGCCGTACAAGAAGGCTGTGCAGGTGGTTCACAGCAAGCCGCGGGCGCCGCTGTCACTGGTACAGCGCAAGGTATCCAACGCTTGGCTGAAGAACGCTATCCAGACGGCCCCTGATGCAGACGGCTGGTGGTCGCTTCGGATCGCCGACCTGGCCATGGACATCGGCTTCGATTCGAACAACCGAGAGTACCTGCGCGATTCAGCACTCGAGCTCATGCGAATCGTGTTCGAGTGGGATGTGGTCGCCGCCGCCGGCAAGCGCGCCAATTGGAACGCATCGGTACTCTTTCCCGATGTCCAGATGACGTCGGATCAAATCAAGTACCGCATCAGCTCGCAGCTCAAGGATCAGGTGCTCAATCCCGACATCTACGCGATGATCGACATGAACATCGTGAAGAAATTCAGGAGGGCCTCATCGCTGGCCATCTACGAGTTCTGCACCCGTTTCGAGCGCATCGGCCACACGGCCGAGATCCCGTGGGAGTCGTTCCGGGACATGATCCTTGGTGAGTCGTCCGAATCGAAGTCCTACCAGGAGTACAAGTACTTCAAGCAGAAGGTGCTCAAGCCGAGCATCGCCGAGGTGAACAGCCAGGCTGACATCACCATCTCTCTGCGTGAGGCCACCGAAGGGAGGCGGATCAAGGCGATCGCCTTCGACATCATCAAGACCTCGCCGCCTCAGATCGAGACCTCGATCGATGATGGGCGAGTCCTGGTTTTGGTTGCCGAGATGGTCAAGGTCGGCCTGCTGCAGTCTGAGGCCAAGCGGCTGGCCCAGAACCACAGCGTCGAGGAGCTCACGGCCGCGATGGATTTCCTTCGCAAACGCATGGCCGACAAGAGATCCGCACCGGTGGCCAAGCCGGCGGCGTACCTGCGGATGGTGCTCAAGAACGGTTGGGCGATCGTCGACGAAGCAGCTGTAGGATCGCTTGCGACATCCAGGGACGCCGAGGCGGCCGCGAAAGCCGGCAAGGCGTCCAAGGCGCAGTTGCTGCTGGAGCAGTACATGGCAGAGCAGCTCAGACAGGCGGAGGCTTACTTCAACGAGCTCGATGCTGCCGACCAAGAGTCGATGATCGAGCGCTACAACACTCAGCAGTCGGTGCCCGGTCTGAAGGTCGGCAAGAAGGCGGGTAAGGGTGCCAAGGTGGCCTTCTTCACGTGGCTTGGCATCGAGACCTGGGGCCACCCCTCACCCGAACAGCTGCTTGAATTCGCGACCGAGCGCCATGTCACCGGCTGACGCATCGCAGAGCGGCGGCCATCGTGATCCTTGTCACATGACCAGGACCAACTGTCGCGCTGGCGCTTTGATATGCCTTCAGGGCAGGTAGGCTGCGAGCGCTATCCGCGGCAACAGGTGTCACGGGAGCAAGAAAAATCAACCGACGAGGAGGTCCAGATGGCCAACAACACGATCTATTTCGAGAACCCGCACAACGGCAAAATGAAGGAGGCTCCAGTGGGGTTCTCGTGGACAACCTTCTTCTTTGGTCCGTTCCCGATGCTGTTTCGGGGCAGCTGGAAGTGGTTCGCCATCCTCTTGATCCTGGCGCTGATCACCTGGGGCCTCAGCAACCTGGTTTTCTGCTTCCTCATCAACAAGTTCTTCATCAAGGACTTGATCAGCGATGGATTCAAGGCCAAGTCGGTCATGACCGGAACCCTTGATCAGGTGGCGACCCGCCTTGAGATGAGCATCCCTGCGCTGGAGGCTCGCGCTCAACAAGCGCCGGCGACCTGAGGGAACGCCATTGCCGAGGTGCGTCAGCACCTTTCTGCGGCTGGCTCTGGTGAACCTGGCAAACGAGGGCTGCCCACGCTGATGGGCCCCCTCGATTTCCTATGCGCCCGGTGGTGACACTTCGATCCAGCCACCCGTTGGCCTGATGACATCCAGTCGCCGGTAGAGAACATCGAGCGGTGGCCGCTCAAATGCTGGCCAGTCGATCTCAGGATCTTGTACGACGAGGCCAAATGCCTGCGTGCGCTCGACCACCATCCAGTGCCAATTGGGCTTACCCGTGGGCACCTTGATCACGCCCAGTCCTTCGACTGCGTGCCAACCAGTCCATCGCCGCAGGCGCGCTTGCAGGCCCAATGATGGCGCCACAGCGATCAGTTCTTGGAAGTTGCTGGAGTAGGGCGCCCTTTTCCCACGCGCTAGATCGAGCCCGGCGCTGATGAACGCTTGCCTGGCTATGTTGTAGGAGGCGCTTTTGAGCATCGCCAGGCAGGCGATTCCGCAACCCGTGTAGTCCTCCTGGCGAACCCACTGGGCATGGCATTGCTGGCGCCAGTTGTCGGCGCCGAACTCAGCAAAGAGGGCAGGGGGCTCAGTGGGCAGCGGCATCGGCAACGAGCGCGTCGCCGCCTTGGGCTTCGCGGCTTTGCTGCTGCATCACGTGCTTTGCAACCAGGGAGCGGTTGACGGGCAGTTTCTGGGTGAATGCCAGCCCCTCGAAACCGATGTGCTTTCGCTTGAGATCTTCGGCATCGATGTCGCCGGCGCAGATCGAGTAGGCGTCGAGCTGCTGGCCCTTGCCCATGGCGACCTCCGCTGCGATGCGGATCGATTGCGAGAACGACTTGTCCTGGCTGATGACCAGGACCTTGGTCACCCCCTCGCTCACCCGCTTCATCATGGTGGTTGCGAGCAGGATGTCCACACCCCGTTCGAGGGCCTTGAGGCGGCCGCCGCGGACCACAGGAACGTACTGCATCGGGAGCGAATGCACCTGGAAACCCAGGTGACGGAACCAGGCCAGACGGCGCTGCATTTGGTCAGCGCCGGCGGCATCATGTTTGGGGTCGGGGACTCCCGTGAAGAGGTGAACCTCGCGAACCGGCAACTTGTGTTCGGCTGTGATCTCATCGAGCAGGGCGGGCAGATTGACCCGTGCCGGGGAGATCTCGAAGGCGTTCTTCAGCAGGAACCAGAGGTTCTGGTAGTCGAGGAAGATGGCCACGCCGTCTGGGTCACCGGTCGACACCTTCGATCCAATGTGACCGGGAAGCGTCTGAGCCGCAGGGCTCAGGAGGTTGATGAACTTGGAGCGGACAGCGTCCAGGAAGCGACGGTTGTACATGGTGGCCCTTGATCTTTGTGGAGACGATATCACATACGCACAGACAAGTCAATCCAAAGATGTGGCGCCAAAGTGTTACAGGCCAACTGGAATGATTCGACCGTCCACCTTCAGCGACACGATCTTGCCGTCGCGCTTTCGAACAGCACAGGCGACCTCCACCCCGACCTCGTTGCCCAGGCCGTTAGTCATTCGCACAAGTGAGGAGTTTCTGCTCCAGGTGAAGTCGAACGTCTCGTCTGAAGTTACCCCTCTGACGAATGGGACTTCGGTGCGATCAGGGTCCCTGGCCACCTTCTTGATGGCGTTCTCGCATACGACTTGGGCGCTAGATAGATCGGTGCCCAGGACGTAGGAAATAGGACTCGCATCCCTGGGGGCTGGTTTGCGAGTGAACAGGTACAGGCCGCCGCCAGCAATCGCAAAGCCAACGGTAGCGATGACAGCGATGAGGATGTTCGGGCCCAACATAGCTTTCCGCGCGGCTCTCTCCGCCCTTTGCACGCGAACCTCGGCTTCAGCTGCCTGCCGAGCGTTTTCAGCAGAGGAGTTCCCGATGAGTACGGCTTCATCGTATTCAAGACGGGCTTCGATAGCCGCGCTCTGCGCTTCGGCCGCCCAGGTTTTGGCAGCATGAAACGCGGTGAGTGCCCTCAGGTGCTCATCTTGTGCAGCCTTGATCTTGGAGAGGTCGGGCTCCGGGATGTCAGGATCGCCGGGAGCGGCAGGCTTAGCCAGTATGGCGTCAAACTCGTCGTCTGCCGACTGCTCGGCCCGCGCGACATCTTGCTCCCTGGCCTTGACGAGTGCCTCGGCGTTCGTGACCGCCACCTCGGCATTGCGCAGGATCACCTCGGCGTTGTCCCACCTCCTCTTCAGGTCGGCCAGCGTATTGTTTTCGTCCATGGAGTTCAGGCTTCAAATGCTCTCGGCTACAGGCTGAGCGTTGATGGTAGACAAACCGTGGTCTTCGCCACTACCTCTATCGGCCATCTGGCCTCAAGCCTACTTTCGAAGTCCTCCTTAGTCCATCGCCTAACGGGATGACTAGATCGGGTCCGGGAAAACCAGTCTGGCAGCCTTCACCTTGTCGGTGTCGTCCTGCTTGACGTAGAGGGCAGTGGTGGCAATGCTCGCGTGCCCGAGCAGCTGCTGGGTGAGCTTCAAGCCCGTATCGCTCGGATTCCTGCGTAGAGCCTCCTTGGCAAACGTGTGGCGCAGCCAGTGGGTGCTGATTGAAGCCCGCCGGCGCCAGGTCGCCTCCGCGCGCTCGATCTCACGAAGCTGCCGCGTGAGGTCCTCGAATTCCGGCGTGTGCCCCGCAGCGCCGGCCTCGTGCCTGGCTGCGCTCAGTGCGCGCTTGGTGGAGAGCGTTTCCCGCAGCTCGCGTGCGGCTGCAGAGCGCAGGAATGCCTTGAGCGTGCGATAGATGCCGTCGGCGCCAAGGCCGAAACCTGTCTTGGGGGGCGCCCCTGGCGCCGACGGCGGGGGAGAGAGAGCGGCGATCATGGGCCGCTGCTCTCGAAAGGCCTGCAGCTGGATGCATTGGGGACCATGACGGGCCACGAGCGCTTGTTCGACGTCTCGGTGGTGGTCTTCGATCATCGAGTGCACCCGCTCACTGATGAAGACCGATCGAACCCGTTTTCCTTTGCCGACCACGCTCAGGAGGTACCCGGTTGCCTCATTCGTTCCGTCTGGCGGGGCAGGGTAGAGGCTGGCCATCGTCGCCTTGGACAGTTCCTCCAGGCGCAGGCCGGTGGTAAGCAGGGTGTTGATGATGAGCTTGAGCCGGCGCAGGCGCGCAACGCGCTGGGGGGGCTGTGGGGTAAAGGGCGAAGAGTGCGGCAGAGCGCTGGGCATGGGCTGACCATCGAGGGGGTCAAGGTGCTGCGACTGCTCCATCAGCGCCGCCTCAGCGTCCTTTTGCCGCTCGGCGAGAAGGGTGCGCACCCACTGGATGTCGCCATCGTCCAGCGAACGGCTGGTGTCCATGGAGCGATCGATCGCGATCGAATCCTTGATTGAGGCGAAGGGGTTGCCGCTCAGGTATCCCGCGTTGGTGAGCGCCTCCATCATGACCTTGATCACTGTGAGCGCGTAGCGCTGGCTCTTGGGCGTGAGTTGGCCACGCCATGGCCGCCAGCGAGGATCCTCCCGGGTGACCCGCGCGTTTCCGATGTAGGCCGCGGGGATCTTGGCTAGGAAGAGCTGATAGCCCATCGCATGGGCTGTGGATACGCTGGAGAGGGCGACTCGCGCCTCCTGGAGGCACCAGATGTAGAAGCGCTCCGCCTCGCGCCGGTAGGCCTCGAACGTGCGCATCCTCTTTGCCGTGAGGAAGGTCGCAAGCCAAGTGTTCACCGCCTGCATGTCCGTGGCGGCTCCGAAGTGGTTGGGCGCTTGCACACGAAAGACGCCCCTGGACCCATCGAGATCCTGGGGCACCTGCAGCAGCTCAAGGGGAGCAATTCCCCGGCGAAGCACGATGCCCGGGTTCCCCGGCTCGGCCACCTGGCTGCCAGCCTTGTACTCGAGCATGACCACCTGAGGCGCTCGCTCCAGCGGGGTGATATCGCTCTTGAGGGGCTTGTAGGCCTCCCAGGCCGGGCCGCGGCGACGGATGGGCCCAAGCGTTGCGGAATGGTCGTCCAGCCAAGCCAGCAGCCGGGCGGCGCGCACCTCTCCCAGCCTGTCAACCTGCCGATACCAGGTGCGGCCCTGCTCCGCAATGAAGCTCACCAGCTGCCCGACCGTGGTAATCCCGAGCTTCAGCAGGGCCTTGCGAACCGGCCCAGCGAGCCAGATCCCCAGCTGCGAATCCGGGCGCGGACGGTGGGCGAGGGCAGTCTGCAGTTCGTTGAGGGCCTTGACCTTTCGCTCGATGAGAGTCGCCCGATCCACCTCGCTGCCTTGCGCTGCCGAAATCTCGATCGCCTCGTCGGCCAAGTACTCCTTGAAGCGCTCCGGCAGCTCCGATTCCGAATACATGTCCACGGGCTGCCGGCTGAGCCACTGCTCGAAGAGCTCCTCCAGGCTGTGTTTCTGCGCCGCGGTGGCCGACTGCTCGGGCACCTCCTTGGCCAGGGTCTGTGCCAGGCGCTGCAGTTGCTTCTCGGCCGAGGAGGCTGCGGTGGAGACGATCCGCTCGTGCAGGTGCTTGTAGCGCGCGGCCAGGCTCAGTCCGTGGGGGACGGCGGCCTGACCCTGAGCGTCGAAGTGGATGTTGGCGTAGAAGCGCAGGAAGGCCTCACGCACGTCCATCCCGTTGTAGACCCCCCGTACGAACGAGAAGTCCTCCAGGGTCAGCTCATCGAGCTGGGCAAAGGTGGGCAGGCGAAAGCCCGGCTTTCGGCCCCGCCGGCGTGGTTCGGGCGGCAAAGACGAGGCAGCAGGGTGCGTCGGGACCAGCAAGTCGGGAGTGGCTGAGGAGTCCTTTCGGGGGCGTCCCCGGCGCCGGCCCTGGGTCGGGGAGGCCGTGGTGAGCTGCATGGCGCGCTGGAAAGCTGCCCTGGAAGCCTCCATGGCGGCGTCCTGCCCCTCAGGAAGGGCTGGGGGAGCTGGTGACTGCGGATCGATGGCCATGGGTTCTCAGGGGGCCTCAGGAGTGGTCAGGGGCGCTCAGGGCGCTCTCAGGCGAGTGCTGGACGACCTGATTGCCCCCTGGCGCCGCTGGGCTGGCTTTTGCATGGTTTGAGGCAGCCAGCAGGGCCTGGGCGAAGTCCTGGATCGCCCTGGTGCGCTCGTCCATGCGCCGCTCGACCTGGACCCGCACGCTCTGGCGCTGGTGCTCCGGCCAGGACCTGATCACTTGGACCCACCGATCGATCTCCTCGACCTGCCGCTCAAGCGCGGCCGCGCGCTGCAGCCATGGCGCCTGGCCGTCAGGGGGTAGCGAGGCCAGCGCGCGGCACAGCGGCTGCCCCAGACCCTGCAGGAAGGCCCAGGTGCGCTCTGTCTGCTCGGCTGGGCCGGCATCTTCGGGCTGCTTGGTCTGGCTCGGGGCAGCATGTTTCGCCGCCCGGGCGTGCCGGGACGACCGGATCTCGCGTCCAACGAAGAAAAGGAGGGTGGCGAGCACAGCGACCGGAACGAGCGGCTCGAGTGCCAAGGTCAACTTGGCTACGACCCAGAGGACGGCGTACGCGGCGATGCCGATGACGGCATAAGTGGCGATGCGCTTGATCATGTCATCCAAGTTGTTGATTTGATTGTGTTTTTCCGAGATCGCACATCCTCGGGCGTCCTCATGCAGGCGGCTGACACGTCAGTGATTCCTGAACTTCGCTCATTCAACCGTGAACCGCCGAAACGCTCAATGTCGATGTAACTCATTGATTTCATTGAAGATTCACTGAGCCTTGAACTCCCGGCGCCCGCGGACTGGGCGGCGCCTTCGACTTTTCGGTATCGGACGATAACGCACCTATTTTATACAGCATTTTATTTTGCGGCATCCCAATGATGGTTAGTGTGACGCCAAATTTAAATAAGTATCTTCCCAAAATCCTTAGAACAAAGTCTTTACTCGGCAGCGGCCTCAAACCACACTGCAGCCATCGCAAACCCTTCGCGGAAGAACGCCATGGCCCTCCACCAGAACACCAAGATCTCCGTGGGCGTCGTCACGACGCTCTTTCACGACTGGCAAGCCCAGCTCGAGGAGTGCTTCATGAAGCGCGACGCTTTCCTGGAACACATCCTTCGCTGCGAGATGGAGCACCTGCGCGCCGACCTGGCCGGCAAGCGCAACAGTGAGGAGGCAAAGGCCTACATCTCGCACGCGCTTCACCGACTAGGAGGCGCGCGCACGCTGGCCATCAAGCCGCGCAGCTTCAAGATCAGCAAAGCCACGGCCGATGCGCTGCGTGCGATCGAGCACGAACACAACCTGGTGCGCGATGCACTGTTCAACCGGCTCATCGTGCTGATGCGAGGCCGCCGCGGCCTGCTGCGCGCGCTCGATCTGCCCGAAACCGTACCCTGGAACAGCGACAGCGGCAGCGTGCTGCACGTCGGTCCGCTGCCCAATCTGCTTGAGGTGCTCTCAGACCCTCTCTACAACCTGCGCGCCGAGTGCCATCGGGTGCACGGGTGCGGAGTCCACGCCTTGGACCTTCCGCGGGATTTGGTGGGTCTGAGTCTGTACCTAGACGACATGCACGTGCCTGGTACCGCTGCACACAGCTTCATTGATGAAGCGCTGGCCGAGAGCTTCAACGAGATCCAGGACGCCGAGCGCTTCACTGACAACCTCACCCCTATCCGACCCAAGACCTGAACAGGAGCTTCGAAATGACGCACCCCATCCACACATCGAACCCGCGTCTTTTCAACCGGCTCTGGCGCTCCCTGGGTGGCCGGATCGTGCCGGTGCGAGGCACAGGGGAGGTGTTCTACATCCACGCACGCTTTTGCAGACCTGTGCGCGCCAACGTACGCAGGCTGGACGTTCCAGCCAAGTTGCTAAGCCGCCTGAACGAGTTGCTTAGAGAGACTCGGGGCTATTTACTTTAGACAAGTCTTGTGACACAATGTTGGCATGGACCTAAAA
>VFQO010000075.1_pt1 | contig 127429 bp, 116 predicted proteins | sample 3512331 | NCBI WGS metagenome assembly VFQO01 (sample SAMN10412371, study PRJNA504923) | tailings metagenome | isolation source: Replicate 3 from Balatoc abandoned mine | place: Philippines: Itogon, Benguet | collected 2017-08-28 | reverse complement strand
GCAAGGCCGAGCGATTCATCCAGACCTGCCTGCGCGAATGGGCTTACGGCAGAACGTGGCAGCACAGCTCAGAGCGCACCGCCTGGCTTCCATCCTTCTTGAGCTACTACAACACCCGCAGGCCTCATTCGGCCCTCGGTCATCGCCCTCCGGCTTCCCGCCTCGGTGGGAATAACCTATTGCAACTCAACATCTAGGGAGCGAAACGCTCCCTGTCGATGTCGCAGATGGCGAGTGCGGTTTAGTACCGCTGAAGCGCCATCGTGCTGTGGTTCACGCCAGGTGGACGACCCGGGGTTCGTTCAGGCCGGCGGCGGCCGCGTGGTCTGCCACCCACCAGGCGCGCCTGGGGTGGTGCTGCACGTCCTGCAGCAACTCGGTCAGAAAGCCCGTGGCGGGTTTGTCCAGGGCCGCAAAGGGCTGGTCGATGAGCGTGACCGGTGCGCCCGCGGCAAAGGCCGCACTCAACCACAGTTTGCGGCGCGTGCCGGTGGATAGCATGTAGATCGGCTTGTGCAGATGGACGCGCAGATCGAAGCCTTCGGTCAGGTCGTCCAGCGCCGCGGCACTGAGCTGCGGCCAATGCGCGGCGAGGCTTTCGAGGTATTGGGCCGCTGCCAGCGCATCGTGAGCCTCGGTCACGGGGTCGATGCGAAACACCTGCTGGCGATAGCGCTGTGGCGCCTCGTCGAGCCAGACGCCGGCTGCACAGAGCCGGCCGCGCTGCGGGCTCAGTGCGCCCGCGGCCAACGCCAGCAGGGTGCTCTTGCCGCTGCCGTCCTCGCCGGTGAGCCACGTCAGGCCGGCCGGCAGTGCCACCTGCCATCCCTTGAACAGCTCGGGCCCGCCGGGCCACGCGAAGTGCAGGTCTTCGATGCGCAGCAGGATGTCGTCGGCCACCGGGTACCCCTTGGGCGGATTCAGTAGGTCAACCGCAGCCGGCGGCCCTGGTGGTTCAGCACGGCCGAGCGCGGACCGATGGCTTCGAGCCGCAGGCCGGGCGCGATGTCCTGACCTTCTTGCACCACCTTGCCGTCAACGATGAGCATGCGCAGCGCCGGGTTCTCGGCATAGGTGGTGCCGCTGACCTGCAGCGGGGGCAGGCCGGCCCGGGCGGGTGGCGCCAGGTCGGCCACCCGGGGCAGCGTCTGTTCGTCATCGGGCGGTGTCGGGCGGGCATCGGCGGCCGGGCGAGGGGCGGCAGTTGGCGCAGGCGCAGGCGCAGGCGCAGGCGCAGGTGTCGGCGCCGGTGCCAGGATGGGCGGTGCGGCGCGGGGGGCTTCGGTGGTGGCCTGGGGCGTCGCGGGGGGCGCGACCGGGGGGGTGCCGGATGGTGTTCCGGGAGCGGTGCTCGGGGGCGGCGCTACCGCCGATGGCGCGGCAGGTGACGGGGGCGGCACGGGAGCATCGGCGGCGGGAGCGCGCGCGGCACCGAAGAACCACCACGCCACCGCGGCCAGCAGGAGCGACAAGGCAAGCATCGCGACGACCGGAATCGAGCGAGGGGCCCCCGCGGGGCGGCCCCGGCGCTGCGCTGGCTCGGCGTCGCCGGTGCGCAGCGGCATCGCCTGCGCGTGAAGGCCCGGCACCCGCCCGCGCTCGCGTTCCGCATCGGCGCGTCGCAGGGCATCAAGGATGTAGGACATCGCGCGCGCTCAGGAATGGGGCAGCAGGCGGGGCTCGTCCACGCCACTGGCCAGGTTGGCCTGCATGAAGGTGATGGGCCCCGCCGGGCCGCCAGATTCGATGCCTTGCGAGCGCTGGAAGCTTTGCAGGCGCGCTGCCGGTGTGTTGGCCGTGGTTGGCAATCGGCCCTGTGCTTGCAGCGCCGTCAGGCGATCGTCCAGCCACGCGGCCGCAGGCCCGCTGCGCCCGTCGCTCAGGCGCGTGGCCTGCCCCGGTGGCAGGCGCCACAGCGTGGCGTAGTCGCCTTGCCAACGCTCGCTCAATTCGGCCAGCGCCACCCGCCAGCGTTGCCCGCCGTGGCCGAGCACGGCGCTGTCTTCGTCCAGGGCCGTGAGCAGCAGGCGGCCGGAGCTGCCGTCGGACAGGCGCACCTGCAGCACGCCGGGGCGGTTGAGCTGGCGCAGGCCGTTGATCGTCATGCGTTCGGTGCGGTAGCACTGCAGGCCCTGGGCCAGGGCTTGCGTGCAGGGTTCGCCCTCGGCGAGCTCGACCCGCCACAGGGGGGCCAGCGCGCGCCAGGCCTGGGCTTCGCCGTCGATGAGGGCGTCCGCAGTGGGCCAGGCCAGGGGCAGTTCGATTTCGGGGCGTGCGGCGATCGGCGCGGGCGCGGCAGTGGGGGCGGCAGCGGCGGTCGGTGCTGCTGGTGCCGCTGATTCCGTCGGCCCAGCTGATGCAGTTGATGCCGTCACAGGTGCTGCCGGTGCCGCAGCGCCGGGCACCGGCAGCGGCGCCGAGCGTTGGAGCCAGAACCAGGTCATGGCCGCGGCCACCGCGGCGCCCACCACGGCACCGGCCACGGCGCCCAGACCCAGGGCGCCCCAGGCGGCGGGGCGCGGACCGCCCGGCACGGCCTTGCGCGGTGCATTGCGCACCGGCGGGGTGTCGTCGAACACCTCACCGGCCGCCTTGTCCACCACCGACGGCTCGACGCGCAACTGCCCCGCGGCATAGGCGCCGAGCAAGGCGCGGTCGCACAGCAGGTTGATGCGCCGGGGCACGCCGCGCGAGATCTCGTGGATGCGCTCGATCGCGGCCGGGGTGAAGGGCAGGGGGCCTTTGAGGCCCGCCACCTGCATGCGGTGCTGGATGTACTGCCGGGTTTCGCCCGCATCGAGCGCGTCCAGGTGGTAGCGCGCGATCACGCGCTGTGCCAGTTGCTCGAGTTCGGGGCGGGCCACCACGTTGCGCAGTTCGGGCTGGCCGATCAGGATGATCTGCAGCAGCTTGCGTTCACTGGTCTCGAGGTTGGTGAGCAGGCGCAGTTGCTCCAGCACGTGCGGCGTGAGGTTCTGTGCCTCGTCGATGATGAGCAGGTTGCGCTCGCCGCGTGCATGGCTTTGCAGCAGGTAGGCGTTGAGCGGATCGAGGTGGTCCTTCACGGTGGCCGGGCCGATGCCTTCGTGCTTCACCTCGACATGGAATTCCGCGCAGATGGTGCGCAGCAGGTCCCCCACCGTGAGCTTGGGGTTGAAGATGTAGGCCACCTTGCAGTTGGCCGGCACCTGCTCCAGAAAGCAGCGGCAGATCGTGGTCTTGCCGGCGCCGATCTCGCCGCTGAGCAGCACGAAGCCGCCGCCGCCGCGAATGCCATAGAGCAAATGAGCGAGCGCCTCGCGGTGGCGCTCGCTCATGAACAGGTAGTGCGGGTCGGGCGCGATCGAGAAAGGGTCTCTCTGCAACCCGAAGAACTCGGCATACATGGCCCCGAGCATACCGGGGCCGGTGGGCCTTGCGCCAGTGCGCCGGCCCCGGGGTCAGGCGGCCAGTGCCATCGACGGCTTGGCGGCGCTGCTGCCCGCCGATGACTTGGCGGCCGTGCCTGCGGCGCACTCGATGTCGCCCGAGAGCTGACCGCCTTCCTCGATGACCACCTTGCCGTAGCGGATGCGGCCGGAGACCTTGCCGGTGGCGTGAATGACCAGCTTCTGGCGCACGGTGAGGTTGCCGTCGAAGGCGCCGTGGATCTCGGCAAGATCCACCTCGGCGGAGCCTTTGAACATGCCTTGCTGCGCGATCTGGATCACGCGCGAATCCATGGTCGCTTCGACCGTGCCTTCGACGAACAGCGTGTCGCAATCCTGGATCTCGACGCCCTTGAGCTTGATGTTCGGGCCGACGATGAGCTTGCTGCCGCCCTCGGGTGCGGCGCTGGTGGCGGCGGGAGCGGCGGGCTGGGCCTGCGGTTCGGGGGTGCTGTTGATGGGCGCGCCGTTGCCGTAGCTGCCGGGGCCCGTGCGCGGGCTGGCCATGCCGGCGCCCAGCGTGCGGGCTTGCTCGTTGTCGCGTTTGCCGAACTGCAGTGCCATGAGACTCTCCTGTGTGGTGTGGTGAACGAGAGTGCTCATGCTAGGTTGGTGCCCGCTTACATTCGCGTGGGTTCCGTAAGACCTGTGTCGAGATGAACGGTGCGTTCAATCGCCCTGGCGGCGCCGGGCTTCCATCTCGCGGATCTGCCCGCGCGCCTCGTCGCCCTCGGGAATGGGGCGGCCGCTGTCGCGCCATTGCACGGCGGCCTTGAAGCCCTGGTCCTGCGCATACCGGCGAAACCACAGGCCTTCGGGGTTGTGGCGCGTGATGCCGTCGAACACGGTGGCGAGCTGTTGTGATTGCTCGAGCCCCATGGCGAGTTGCACCTGGTTGACCACGAGCTTGTGCATGGCCAGATGCGAACGCGGCACACCCGCGATGCGCTCGGCCAGCGCCATCGTGTGCGCCTCGAGCTGGTCGACGGGCACGGCCTCGTTGGCCAACCCCCAGGCCGCCGCGGTGCGTCCGTCGATCACGTCGCCGGTGAACATGAGCTGCTTGGCGCGCGTGGGCCCCAGCCGGAAGGTCCACATCGCGGTGGTGGGGCAGCCCCACACGCGGGTGGGCATGTAGCCGATGCGGGCGTCTTCGGCCATCACCAGCAGGTCGCAGCACAGCGCGATGTCGCTGCCGCCGGCCACGGCCGCACCGTGCACCTTGGCGATGGTGGGCTTGGCACTGCGCCACAGGCTCATGAAGTCCTCGGTGTTGCGCTTCATGAAGGCGTAGTCGACCATCGGGTCCCAGGGGTGACGCTCCTGCTGGCAAGGGTGATCGATGTCGCCTTCGCCGAAGTGCGAGAGGTCGTATCCGCCACAGAAGCCCTTGCCGGCGCCCTCCACGACGATGACGTGAATGTCGTCGTTGGCATTCGCCCATTCCACCGCGGCACGGATGTCGCGCGGCGTCTGGTCGGTGATGGCGTTGTAGTGCGCCGGGCGGTTCAGCAGCAAGCGGGCGATGCGCGGATTCTGCGCATCGGCATCGATGCGCAAGGTGTCGAAGGCGGGCATGGTTGTCTCCTCGTGTCGGGTGGGGGCATGGTAGCGACGGGCGGTGCGTCTGCGGGCATGGCATTCCCTATATAGTTGCGCGCGCAACCAAATATGATTTCCATGAAAACATCGCTTCCCGATCGTGTTCCCGTGGCCATTGCCGGTGGCGGCCCCGTCGGCCTCACGCTGTCAGCCTTGCTGTGGCGCCAGGGCATCGCCAACGTGGTGATCGAGGCCGACGAAGGCTATTGCACCGGCAGTCGCGCCATCTGCATCTCGCGCCGCTCGCAGGAGATCCTGGGCTGGGTGGGGGCCGATGCGCCGCTGTTGGCCAAAGGCCTGGGCTGGGTGGGCGGGCGCAGCCACTTCCGCCAGACCGAGGTGTTGCATTTCCAGATGCCCAGCGAGGTCACACAGCGCTTCGCGCCCATGGTCAACATCCAGCAGTTTTACATCGAGGAATACGCCCACCAGGCGATGGCCGAGGGCGCTTCGGTGCACTGGAATCACCAGGTGCGCAGCGTGATCACCGAGTCCAACGGCGTGACGTTGACGATCGAGACACCCGACGGGGAACGCCAACTGCAGGCCGACTGGCTGGTGGCTTGTGATGGTGGGCGCAGCACCGTGCGCGATCAACTCGGCCTGCAACTGGAGGGCACGCAGTACGAAGGGCGCTACGTCATCGTCGACATCCGCCAGAAGACGCAGCGCGCGGTGGAGCGCCTGGCCTGGTTCGACCCACCGTCCAACCCCGGCTCCACCATCCTGATGCACCGCCAGCCCGACGACGTGTGGCGCATCGACTATCAGATCCGCGACGACGAAGACCCGGCCGAGGCAGTGAAGCCCGAGAACGTGCTGCCCCGCGTGCAGAGCCACCTGCAGATGATCGGCGAGACCGAGCCGTGGGAGCCGTTGTGGATTTCCATCTACAACGCCAAATGCCTCACGCTGCCGAGCTACCGCCACGGGCGCGTGCTGTTTGCCGGCGACGCGGCGCACCTGGTCCCCATCTTCGGTGTGCGGGGGCTCAATTCGGGGCTGGACGACGCGGGCAACCTGGCATGGAAACTGGCGCGCGTGATTCAAGGCGCATCGCCCGAGCGGCTGCTGGACAGCTACAGCACCGAGCGCGTGCACGCCACCCGCGAGAACATTGCCTACGGCGCCAAGAGCACCGAGTTCATGGCGCCGCCCGATTTCGCCTTCCGCCTGATGCGCGAAGCCGCGCTGCGCCTGGCGGTGGACGATCCCCACGTTCGCGCGCTGATCAATCCGCGCCAGTCGTCACCCATCGAATACACCGGCTCGACATTGAATGCGGGCGAGGACGCCGGCTGGACGAACGCGCTGGCGGCACCCGGCGCGCCCGCGCCCGAAGCGCTGTTGCGCAGTGACGGTGGCAACGGTGGTGACTTTCACCTCAGCCAGCGCTTTGGCCTGGGCTTCGTGTGCCTGGTGTTCGGCGGCACCGCGCCGGGCTTGCCGTCCGATGTGCAGGCGCTGCCCGTCACCGCCGCGATGGATGTGCATGGACAAGCCTGGCAGCGGTACGGGCTGCGCCATGCCGATGAAGCGGCGTTGGTGCTCGTGCGCCCGGATGGTTATGTGATGGGCCGCTGGCACGGGCTCAACGCGGCACGCGTCACCCAGGCACTGCAATCCACCGGAGTGAGTGAATGACCGACACCGATCTCGACACCAGCTACACCGCCCTGTGTCGCGCCCTGGGCGACGTGGGCGAATCGCAGGCGCCCTTGCTGCTGTCCATGCTGAGCCTGGCCTTGCTGGCGCGCCTGCCCGACGCCGCAGCAGCCTTGCCCTTGATCGAGCAGGCGCGCGAACGCTGCCTGAAGGACCCCCTGCATGAGCAACCGCAGCCCCGTGAAGCCGCTTGACGAACAGCTCACCTGGCGTTTGCACCGCCTGGGCAAGCTGAGCGACCGTGCCACCGCAGCAGCCTACGCCGACGAACTGGGGCTGGGCGTGGCCGAGGGCCGCGCGCTGGCGGCGGTGGGGGCGTTCGGCCCGTTGTCGGTGAACGACCTGGCCGCGCACGCCCACCTTGACAAGGCACAGGCGAGTCGCGCAGCGCAGATGCTGGTGGAACGCGAGCTGGTGCTCAAGAGCGCCAGCGACAGCGATGCGCGCGCGGTGGTGCTGAGCCTCTCGCGCCGTGGCGCAGTGCTGCACCAGCGCGTGATGGCGCTGATCGACCGGCGCAACCGCGAAATCATGGCCTGCCTGAGCGCAGCAGAGCGCAAGGCGCTGCTGACCACCATCGACCGCCTGATCGTGCATGCCGAAGCCGGCGGCGATACACCCTGAAACGACTTTCCGGCCCTCGGTGCCGCTATAAAGCGCGGTCATGAACAGGAATCCCTTCGCTCCCACGGGCTTCGGCCCCGACGACATCGAGGTCCGGGTCTCCGAGCTGCTGGTGGCCACGGCCGACCAGTCCGACACGGCGCTGGACCACGCCATCGGCGAAGTGCTCAAGCTGCTGCGCGAGCGCATGGGCATGGACGTGGTCTTCGTCTCCGAGTTCGTTGATGGCCGGCGCGTGTTTCGCAAGGTGGCGCAGGCGCCCGGTGTCGACCTGATTGCCGAGGGCCAGGGCGAGCCGCTGGAGCAAAGCTGGTGCAAGCGCGTGGTGGACGGCCGTTTGCCGCAGTACATCGCCGACGCGCGTCAGGACCCTGCCGCCGCGCCACTGCTCAAGGACCTTGCCTTTCCGATCGGCACGCACATCAGTACCCCTGTGGTGCTGGGCAACGGCGAGGTCTATGGCACGCTGTGCTGTTTCAGTTTCGAGCCCAATGGTCAGGCCAACCCCGACGATCTCTCGCGCCTGAAGCTCACGGCACGCCTGGCCGCGCAGCGGCTGGAAAAGCGCCGCTCCGTGCGCCCTGCGCCGGAGCAAGTGCCGGATTGGTCGCTCAAAGCCCGCTGAACGACAGGCCAGCAAGAAAAGGGGGGCGCCGGTAAAATCGCGGGCTTTGCTTTGCCCGTCGCGCGCAGGGCCGAGCACCCCCCATGAACGCCCCCATCGACGTCTCCTTCTTCCACCGGCCCGCCAAGCCGCTGACGAGCTACCGCCCCTACTGGGCCAAGCGCTTCGGCACCGCGCCCTTCCTGCCGATGAGCCGGGCCGAGATGGAAGCGCTGGGCTGGGACAGTTGCGACGTCATCCTCGTCACCGGCGACGCCTACGTCGACCACCCCAGCTTCGGCATGGCCGTGATCGGCCGCGTGCTGGAGGCCCAGGGCTTTCGCGTCGGCATCATCGCCCAGCCCGACTGGACCAGCGCCGAGGCCTTCAAGGCCCTGGGCAAACCCAACCTGTTCTGGGGCGTGACGGCCGGCAACATGGATTCCATGATCAACCGGTACACCGCCGACCGGAAGATCCGCAGCGACGACGCCTACACCCCCGGTGACGTGGGCGGCAAACGCCCCGACCGCGCCGCCATCGTCTACAGCCAGCGCTGCCGCGAAGCCTTCAAGGACGTTCCCCTCATCCTCGGCGGCATCGAAGGCAGCCTGCGTCGTATCGCCCACTACGACTACTGGAGCGACAAGGTGCGCCGCTCCATCGTGGTGGACAGCAAGTGCGACTTGCTGCTCTATGGCAACGCCGAGCGCGCGCTGGTGGAGATCGCACACCGCCTGGCGGCGCGCGAGCCGGTGGAGCAGATCACCGATGTGCGCGGCACCGCCTTCGTGCGCCGCCCGGGCGACCCCAGCGCGGCGGATTGGGTCGAGCTCGATTCCACCGAGGTGGATCAGCCCGGCCCGGTGGACGCGCACCTCAACCCCTATCTGACCACCAGCGAACAGGCGCAGGCGCAAGGGCAGTCCTGCGCCAAGGACGACGCGAAAGACGAAGCCGCCGCAGCAGCACAGGGCGCGGCGATCCAGCCGCTGAACTTCGTTCCCAACCCGGCCCTGCAAGGCAAGGCGAAACGCCCGCCGCGCGAGCGCACCGTCATCCGCCTGCCCAGCTACGAGCAGGTGAAAAGCGACGCCGTGTTGTACGCCCACGCCAACCGCGTGCTCCACGTCGAGGCCAACCCGGGCAATGCGCGTGCATTGGTGCAGGCGCACGGCGAGGGCGCGCTGGCGCGCGACGTCTGGCTCAACCCGCCGCCGATCCCGCTGACCACGCAGGAGATGGACTGGGTGTTCGACCTGCCGTACGCACGCAGCCCGCACCCGGCCTATGCCGACGAACACGGCCGCCATGACGGCGCGACCAAGATCCCCGCGTGGGAGATGATCCGCTTCAGCGTGAACATCATGCGCGGCTGCTTCGGTGGCTGCACGTTCTGCTCCATCACCGAGCACGAGGGCCGCATCATCCAGAGCCGCTCGGAAGACTCGATCGTGCGCGAGGTGGAGGAGATGCGCGACAAGGTCGAAGGCTTCACCGGCGTGGTGAGCGACCTGGGCGGCCCCACCGCCAACATGTACCGCCTGGGCTGCCGCACGCCCGAGATCGAGGCCGCTTGCCGCAAACCCAGCTGCGTGTACCCGGGCATCTGCCAGAACCTCACCACCGACCACGGCCCGCTCGTCAAGATCTACCGCCGCGTGCGGGCCTTGAAGGGCATCAAGAAAGTGCTCATTGGCTCCGGCCTGCGCTACGACCTGGCGATCAAGAGCCCCGAGTATGTCAAGGAGCTGGTGCAGCACCACGTGGGCGGCTACCTCAAGATTGCGCCCGAGCACACCGAAAACGGCCCGCTCTCGAAAATGATGAAGCCGGGCATCGGCAGCTACGACCGCTTCAAGCAACTGTTCGAGAAATACAGCGAAGAAGCGGGCAAGAAGCAGTACCTCATCCCGTACTTCATTGCCGCGCACCCGGGCACCAGCGACGAGGACATGATGAACCTGGCGCTCTGGCTCAAGCGCAATGGTTTCCGTGCCGACCAGGTGCAGACCTTCTACCCCAGCCCCATGGCCACCGCCACGGCCATGTACCACACCAATCTCAACCCCTTGAAGGGCATTCACCGCGACGAGCGCGCCGAACGCGTGGACATCGTGCGCGGCGAGAAGCGCCGCCGCCTGCACAAGGCCTTCCTGCGCTATCACGACCCGAACAACTGGCCGCTGCTGCGCGAAGCGCTCAAGGGCATGGGCCGTGCCGATCTCATCGGCAACGGCAAGCAGCACCTGATCCCCACCTTCCAGCCGCTCACCGACGGCGGCTACCAGAGCGCGCGGCGCAAGAACAGCACGCCGGGCGCGCCTGTGCGCGACGCGGCGCGAAAGCCCACGTCTGCACCATCGCGTTCGGCGGCCACGCCGCCCAAGGGCCGCCTGTTGACCCAGCACACCGGGCTACCCCCCAGGGCTGGCACGGGTGCGGCCGGTGCTGCCCGGCGCCCCAAGCCGCGCTGAGCGTTCGACGGCGTCCTGTGGGGCGCTCGGGTGTTCAGGCGCTCAGGCGTTGCCGGCGAGCAGCGGCCAGGCCACCCAGATCAGCAACGCTGCCACGTTGAGCGCCGCACAGGCAACGAAAACCTGCTGAAAGCGGCGCTCCTCGAGCCGGTGCCCCAGGGAGCGCTGCGCCAGCCAGGCCGCCGGCCAGCCACCCAGCACCGCGGCCGCATGCAGGTGTTCCACGGGCCAGGGGGCGCCGCCCTCCGTCTGCACATGCTGGTCGCGCCAGTACAGGAAGAAGGTGGCGATGTTCACGAGCACCAAGCCCGCCAGCACCACCCAGGGGAAGCGCCCGGCGCCGATGCCCACCAGCCAGATCAGCAACCAGCCACCCAGCAAGCCCAGCGCCACCTGGGTCTGGCGGCGTTGGGCACGCTCCTCGCGCCAGCGCTGCGCGGGGGAGTTGGCGGCCGCCGCCAGCACCGGCTCGGGTGCCGGCTGGGCAGGCGCGGTGGCTTCGTGCAGCGGCGGCGGGGGAGGCAGCTTGACCGACAGCGCCCGCGGGCCTTTGCCACCGATCACGATTTCCTCGTATACCACCGCCGTGCCCGGCGCGATGGGGTGGGGTCCCTCGTAGTCGCGCAGGTGGAAGTAGACCTCGGCGGCCGTGTCGGGACTGCGGATGTAACCGGACGCGCGTTCGGCGTCCCAGCGGACGATGGTGCCTTGCTTCTTCATGGCTTCGGGAGCGGGTTGGGCGGATCGCCCCCGGATTGTCGGCCTTGCTGGCGAGGACTTGATGGGCCAGGTCAACGAGGAGCCCGACTGCTCGGGCCAAGGTGAGGCCTCAGGCCAGCGTGTGCAGCGGGATGTCCCGATCCAGCGCCAGCCGATCGAGCTGTGCACGCGTGCGACCGGCCAGGAAGGCTGCAACGGCCTGGTGCGTGGCGGGCAAGAACATCGTCGCCATGCTTTTCATCGGCACGCCGGCGGCGTCGCACAGCGCTGCAGCGAAATGCGGCTCCAGCGCAGCCACGGCCACGCGGCCGTCCTTGCAGGGGTAGATGCGGTAGCCGGCGTGGGCACCGCCCACAGCGCCCTTCGGCTGGGTCAGGCCCCAGGTGCGGGGCAGGGCCAGCCAGGCTGCGGCGTCGAACAGGGCCACCTCGTGGAAGCTGCCGCGTCCGGTGGAGCGCTTCAGCAGCACGGCTTGCAGCACCGCGTCGGCCGCCATCAGGGCACCGCCCATGTCGGCAAACAGCGTGGCAGGCAGGTCCAGGCCAGTGACCAGGCCGGCGTCGGCGAGGTAGGTCAGGTCGTGGCCAGGTTCTTCGGCGCGTTCACCGGGAGCACCGACGATGGCCACCAGCGCCAGCGTGGGGTGTGCCTTGTGCAGGGCCTTCCACGACAGCCCGAGCTTGTTCAGCGCCGAGGGGCGGAACGAGGTGAGCAGAACGTCGGTGCGCGCAAGCTCGCGCTGCAACGCGGCCTGGCCCTGCGCTGTTTTCAGGTCCAGGGTGAGGTGTTTGACGCCCTCGTGCAGCTGCGCGTAGGCCGCGGGGTTGTACTGCCCCATCGGGTCGCCCGCGGGCGGTTCGGCCTTGGTGCAGGTGGCGCCCAGGGTACGCAGTCGCATCAGGGCCGCGGGGCCGGGCAGGTTCAACGCAAGGCTGAGTACGCGAACGCCGCGCAGCGGCTTGGGGGATCGGGTGGGCATGGGTGGCTGGCGTGGGGGATGACGCAGCGACTGTAGCCCCCGCCCGCAACCCCCATCCGCAAATGCGCGACAGCCGCGCAGGCCTCAGCCGCCGCTGCGCTCGCCGAAGTTCAGCGGCAGGCCGACGTAGTTTTCCGCCAGCGATCGCGACATCGACTCTGAGTTCACCAGGTATTCGAGCTCGGCCTCCTGCACCTTCTGGCCGAAGCCGCCGGTGTCGGGGAAGCGGTGCATTAGCGTGGTGAGCCACCAGCTGAATCGCTCGGCGCGCCACACGCGCGCCAGCGCGCGTTGCGAGTAGTGGTCGATGCCCGCGTCGGTTTTTTCCAGGTAGTGCTCGATGAGGGCGCTGGAGAGGTACTTCACGTCGCTGGCGGCCAGGTTCAGGCCCTTGGCGCCGGTCGGCGGCACGATGTGTGCGGCGTCGCCGGCCAGGAACAGACGCCCGAAGCGCATGGGTTCGGCCACGAAGCTGCGCAACGGCGCGATGCTCTTTTCGATGCTCGGGCCGGTGACGATGGCCTCGGCCATCGCGGGGTCGAGCCGGCGGCGCAGTTCGTCCCAGAAGCGGTCGTCGCTCCACTGCTCGACCTTGTCGTCGATGGGGCACTGCACGTAGTAGCGGCTGCGCGTGAGGCTGCGCATCGAGCACAAACCGAAGCCACGCTCGCTGTTCGCGTACACCACGGCGTGCGGCGACACCGGCGGCACGTCGGCCAGCACGCCGATCCAGCCAAAGGGATAGACCTTTTCGTATTCGGTGATGGACCCCTGCACGCTGGCGCGGCACACACCGTGAAAACCGTCGCAGCCGGCGATGAAGTCGCACTGCAGTTCGTGCGTCTGGCCGTCCTTCTCGTACCGCACGAAGGGCTGTGTCCCGTCGAAGCCATGCACGCTCACGTTCGCGGCGCTGTACACAGTGGGCAGGCCGGCGGCGCTGCGCGCCTCCATCAGGTCGCGCGTCATTTCCGTCTGGCCGTACGCCGTGACGACCTTGCCGCCGGTGAGGCCGGTCACGTCGATCGGGTGACGCGTGTTCTTGTAGACCAGCTCGATGCTGTGGTGCACCGTGCCTTCACGCTTGACGCGCTCGCCCACGCCCGCCTCGACCAGCAGGTCCACGGTGATCTGCTCCAGAATGCCGGCGCGAATGCGGCCCAGCACATAGTCGCCGCTCTGGCGCTCGATGATGACGTTGTCGATGCCGGCCTTGTGCAGCAGCTGGCCAAGCAGCAGGCCCGAGGGGCCCGCGCCGATGATGGCGACCTGGGTTCGCATGGGATGTGTCTCCGGGTTTCTGACGATCCCGAGAGGCTAGGGCGAGCGTGCATGGTGCTCAAGGGCGCGGATCGGCTTGTGTGCGATGTTCGCCGTCCTTGTGCGATCATCGCGCAAACATTTCAGCCTGCACATGACCGAGAAGCCAATTGCCAGGGTGGATTTCATCGAAGGCCTGGCCAAGGGCCTTGCGGTGCTGGAGAGCTTCGACACGGAGCGCCAGCGCCTCAATGCCACCCAGGCGGCCGAGCGTGCCGGCCTCACACGCGCAGCGGCTCGCCGCCACCTGCTCACGCTGGCGCACCTGGGCTACCTTGAAACCGACGGCAGCCACTACTGGCTGGCGCCCAAGGTGCTCCGCCTTTCGGGCAGCTATCTCGCCTCCTCCCGCTTGCCCCGTCTGGTGCAGCCGACCTTGAACCGTCTTGCGCTGCTGACCCGCGAATCGTTCTCGGTGGCGGTGCTTGATGGCGAGGAAGTGGTGATCGTGGCCCGCAGCGCGTCACCGCAGGCCCAGCGATTGCTGCCCTATGGCCTTCATCTGGGCACACGGCTGCCCGCACATGCCACATCGACCGGGCGGGTCTTGCTGGGTGCGATGCGGCCACCCGCACTCAACGCCTGGCTGCGTGGTCATGAGTTGCGGCGCCTCACGCCGCACACCCTCGTTGACCCCAAGGTGCTGCGTGCTCGCATCGAGCAGGCCCGTGTCGACGATTTCGCCGTGGTTCGCGAGGAGCACGAGCTGGGTGTCCTCGCGCTCGCCGTGCCCCTCAGGAACATGAAGGGCAGCACACTGGCTGCGCTCAATGTGGTGGTTTCAACGTCGCGGATGACCGAGGACATTCTGCAGCGCGACTTGCTGCCGGTGTTGCTCGAAGCCACCCGTGAGCTGCGTTCCGTGTTTTGAGCCGATGAGCACAGATCGCATTGAAGTCGTCGTGATCGGTGCCGGCGTGGTCGGCCTGGCCGTCGCTCGCGCACTGGCGCTGGCCGGGCGGGAGGTGCTGGTGCTGGAGCGCGAAGGCGCCATCGGCACGGGCACGAGTTCGCGCAACAGCGAGGTCATCCACGCCGGCATCTACTACCCGGCCGGTTCGCTCAAGGCCCGCTTGTGCGTGCGTGGCAAGGCGATGCTGTATGCCTACGCGCAGGAACGCGGCGTGGCGCACCGGCGCTGTGGCAAGCTCATCGTGGCCAACACGCCCACACAGCTTGCGGCGTTGCCCGGCATCGTGGCGCGCGCCGCGGCCAGCGGTGTGAGCGATCTGGTGATCCTGGGCGCTGCCGAGGCGCAAGCGATGGAGCCCGCGTTGCATTGCCTGGGTGCGGTCTGGTCACCTTCCACCGGCATCGTCGACAGCCATGCCTTGATGCTCTCCCTGCAAGGCGACCTGGAGCACGCGGGCGGCCTGGTCGCCATGCACAGTGGCGTGCGCGCCGTCGTGCGCGATGGCCCGCAATGGCGCGTCCAGGCGGAAGATGGCACCGAGCTGTTGGCCGGGACGGTGGTCAACGCCGCCGGCCTGGCCGCCTGCGATGTGGCACGGGCCATTGACGGCCTGCCCGCGCAACTGGTGCCCAGGGCGCGCTACGCCAAGGGCAACTACTTCACGCTGGCCGGCCGCTCGCCGTTCTCGCGCCTGATCTACCCCGCCCCCGAGCCCGACAAGCACCTGGCCGGGCTCGGCGTACACCTCACCATCGATCTGGGCGGTCAGGCCAAATTCGGGCCCGACGTACAGTGGGTCGACGACCCTGCCGATCTGCAGGTGGACCCGGCGCGTGGCGATGCCTTCTACGCCGAGGTGCGCCGTTACTGGCCCGCCTTGCCCGATGGCGCGCTGCTGCCGGGTTACGCGGGCATACGCCCGAAAATCAGTGGCCCGGACGAGCCCGCGGCCGACTTCCTCATTCAGGGGCCGGCCGAGCATGGACTGCCCGGCCTGGTGAACCTGCTGGGCATCGAGTCACCCGGCCTCACGAGTTGTCTGGCGATCGGCGAACACGTCGCCGCGATGCTCACTTCCTGATGCCGGCGATCGCGCGCGCCGATTCGTACACCAGCGCCGGCCCGCGGTAGATGAGCCCGGTGTAGATCTGCACAAGATCGGCGCCGGCTTCGATCTTGCTCAGCGCGTCATCAGCGCTCAACACGCCACCCACACCAATGATGGGAAAGGCACCACCCACTGCCTGGCGCAAGGCGCGGATCACGCGGTTGCTGGCCTCCAGCACCGGCGAGCCCGACAGGCCACCGGCTTCCTCGGCGTGTGGCAGGCCCTTCACCGCCTCGCGCGAGAGGGTGGTGTTGGTGGCGATCACCCCCAGTGCGCCGGTGGCCTGGCCGTCGCTGGCGCAGCCGTGCCGCTGCAAGGTGGCTGCGATGACGCTGATCTGCTCGGCGTCAAGGTCGGGCGCGATCTTCACGAACACGGGAATGGCACGGCCGTGGCGCTGCAAGAGCTGTTCGCGCCGCTCCATCACGGCGCCCAGCAAGGCGTCGAGTGCGGCGTCGCCCTGCAGGCTGCGCAGGTTCTGCGTGTTGGGGCTGGAGATGTTCACGGTGACGTAGTCGGCGTGGGGATACACACCGTCCAGGCAGGTGAGGTAGTCCTCCGTGGCGCGCTCGATCGGTGTGCTGGCGTTCTTGCCGATGTTCAACCCCAGGCGCATCGGCACCGCGCCGCGCTCCTTGCGAAAGCGCGCGCGCTGCACATTGGCCAGAAAGGCATCGAGCCCATCGTTGTTGAACCCCAGGCGGTTGATGAGCGCGTTGCGCTCCGGAATGCGGAACATGCGAGGCTTGGGGTTGCCGGGCTGGCCTTTGGGTGTGACGGTGCCGACCTCCACGAAGCCGAAGCCCATGGCGGCCAGGCCATCGATGCAGCGGGCGTTCTTGTCCAGCCCCGCGGCCAGGCCCACGCGGTTGGGAAACTGCAGGCCTGCCAGGGTGAACGGGTCGCTCACGCGCGGCTGGCTGTACAGGCAGGTCAGCGGCGAACGCTGCACCCGCGCGATGGCACCCAGCGTGAGCTCGTGGGCGGCCTCCGGGTCCATGCCGAAGAGGAAGGGGCGCGCCGCGCCATAGGGAAAGAGTGACATCGGATAATCCAGCGCTTTTGACCAACCCGGGATTCTCGCAAATGACCCAAGACGAACTCAAAGCCCTGGTGGGGCAGGCCGCCCTGCAGTACGTGACCCCGGGCGAGATCGTCGGCGTCGGCACGGGCTCCACGGTCAACAAGTTCATCGAGGCGCTGGCCACCATCCGGCACCAGGTGCCGGGCGCCGTGTCCAGTTCGGAGGCCTCGACCGCGCGCCTCAAGGCCATCGGCATCCCGGTGCTCGAGGCCAACGCGGTGCAGGACATCGGCGTCTACATCGACGGTGCCGATGAAATCGATGGCCGCGGTCACATGGTCAAGGGCGGCGGCGCAGCGCTCACGCGGGAGAAGATCGTGGCAGCGCAGTCGCGCCGCTTCGTGTGCATCGCCGATGAATCCAAGCTCGTGACGACGCTGGGGGCGTTCCCGTTGCCGGTGGAGGTGATTCCCATGGCCACGGCCCGCGTGATGCGCCAGTTTGCGGCGCTGGGGGGCCAGGCCCGGGTTCGGCTGAAGGACGGTGTGCCGCTGGTGACCGACAACGGCCAGCACATCGTCGACGTCACGGGCCTGAAGATTGCCGATCCGCTGGCCTTCGAGAGCGAGGTGAACCAGTGGCCCGGTGTGGTGACGGTCGGCGTGTTCGCCCACCAGAAAGCCAGCGTGTGCCTGCTGGGCACACCGACGGGCGTGCGCACGCTCGATTTCGGCGCCTGAGCCGGCGCCGCCCCGCCGTCAGAAGCGGATACCCGCCGGGTTGCTGGCCGGTGCCTCCACCGGCACTTCTGCAGGTGCAGCGGGCGCCTGGGCGTCGGCAGCGGCCGGTGCGGGCGTACCGGCTGGCGCCGCCGGCGTCACGGCCACCAGTGGGCTGGGTGCTGCGCGCCGGTAGCCCGACGGCAGCGCCGACTGCGGCGGGTAGCCGGCCGCGTTGAGGTATTGCGTCCACTCGGCGTCGGAGAAGCCGCGCAGGCGTTGCCCGCCAATCGTGAGGAAGGGCAGGGACGCTTCGCCCGCGAGGCGCTTGAGGGCCTCGATGTCTTCTGCCGTCGTGACCGTTTTTTCGGTGTAGGGGATGCCGCGCGCGTTGAGCAGGTTGCGCCCGCTGTTGCAGGGCGCGCAGTCGTTGCCGCTGTAGAGCACCACCGGGTAGCGTGAGGCCACCTGGCGCAGCTCGAAGGGCAGGGCAGTACCTCCGGTGGCCGCACCACCCGCACCCGCGCGGGCGGCCGGCGCCGCGTTGCTGGCCGCAGGCGGTTGGTCGGAAAAGGTCACGCGACCGTCCGGGCCGACGATGCGGTACACGCCCTGGGCCGCTGCAGGCAATGCGGCGCCCAGGCTCAAGGTGGCGATGACGAGGGCGATTCGGGTGTTCATGCAGGGTCCAGTCGGCGCGGGGGCGGGTTCGATCAAGCCATGCCCTGGTGACGCAACAGGGCGTCGATGGAAGGCTCGCGGCCGCGGAAGGCCACGAAGGATTCCATCGCAGGACGGCTGCCACCGGCTTCCAGAATCGACCGACGGTAGCGACGACCGGTTTCGACGTCGAGCGTGCTGTGGCCGTTTTGCTGCGCAGCTTCCTCGAACGCCGCGTAGGCATCGGCACTCAGCACCTCGGCCCACTTGTAGCTGTAGTAGCCGGCCGAATACCCGCCCGCGAAGATGTGGCTGAAGGTGTGCGGCGTGCGGCTGTAGGCCGGTGGCTTGAGCACCGCCACCTCGTCGCGCACGCGGTCGAGCAGCGCCAGGATGGCCGAGGCATCTGCCGGTGGCTCGGGCTGGCTGTGCAACAGCATGTCGAACAGGGCGAATTCCACCTGGCGCAGCGTCTGCAGCCCGCTCTGGAAGTTCTTTGCCGCGAGCATCTTGTCGAACAGGGCGCGTGGCAGCGGCTCGCCGGTGTCGACATGGGCGGTCATGTGGCGCAGCACATCCCACTCCCAGCAGAAGTTCTCCATGAACTGGCTGGGCAGTTCCACCGCGTCCCATTCCACGCCGCTGATGCCGGAGACGTCGCGCTCGTCCACCTGCGTGAGCATGTGGTGCAGCCCGTGGCCGAATTCGTGGAACAGGGTGATGACGTCGTCGTGCGTGAGCAGGGCAGGCTTGCCGCCCACGCCGTCGGCGAAGTTGCACACCAGGTGCGCCACCGGGGTCTGCAGGGCAGCGTTGTCCGGGCGGCGCCAGCGGGCACGCACGTCGTCCATCCAGGCGCCGCCGCGCTTGCCGGTGCGCGCGCCGGGGTCGAGGTAGAACTGACCGATCAGGCGGCCGTCACGCTCGATGCGATAGAACTCGACGCCCGGGTGCCAGGTGGGGGCGTTGTCGCGGCGGATCGCCACTTCAAACAAGGTTTCGACGATGTGGAACAGCCCGCCCAGCACCTTGGGCGCTGTGAAGTAGGGCTTGACCTCCTGCTCGCTGAAGGCATAGCGCGCCTCCTTGAGCTTTTCGCCGATGTAGGGCCAATCCCAGGCCTGTGGATCGGCGATGCCCAGTTCCTTCGCCGCAAACTCGCGCATGTCGGCCAGGTCCTGCCCGGCAAAGGGGCGCGCCTTGGCCGCCAGGTCGCGCAGGAAGGCAATCACCTGTTCGGGCGAGTCGGCCATCTTGGGCACCAGGGAGACATCGGCGAAGTGGCGGTGGCCCAGCAACCGGGCTTCCTCATGGCGCAGGGCCAGCAGCTCCGCCATCACGGCGGCGTTGTCGAATTCGGGCTTGTCGGACTGGTCGCTGGCACGCGTGACGTAGGCCCGGTACAGGCGCTTGCGCAGTGCGCCGCTGTGCGCGAACTGCATCACCGGCAGGTACACGGGCATCTTGAGCGTGAGCTTGTGGCCATCCAGGCCTTCGGCGCGGGCGGCGGCGGCCGTGGCCTGCACCACGTCGTCGGGCACGCCGGCCAGTTCCTCGGTGCTCACGCAGAGCGAGAAGGCATCGGTGGCGTCGAGAGCGTTTTCGCTGAACTTTTGCGCCAGCGCGGCCGATCGCTCCTGGATGTCGGCGAAACGGGCTTTGGCCGCGCCCTGCAACTCGGCGCCACCCAGCACGAAGCCGCGCAGGGCGTTGTCGCGTGCCCGGGCCTGCTCGGCGTTGAGCGAGGCCGGCTCCATGGCCTTGTATTTTGCGTACAGCCGTTCGTCGGCGCCCAGGCGGGTCCAGAACTCGGTGACCTTGGGCAAGGCCGCGTTGTAGGCGGCGCGCAGCGCAGGGGTGTCGGCCACGCTGTTGAGGTGGCTGACCGCACCCCAGGCGCGCGACAGCCGCTCGGTGGTTACATCCAGTGTGCTGGCCAGGGCATCCCACCGGGCAGGAAAGTCGGCCGCGGTGGCCACGCGCAGGGCCTGGTCAGCCTCCTCCAGCAAGGCGTCGATGGCAGGTTCCACCGCCTCGGGCGTGATCGCGTCAAAGCGTGGCAGGTCGGTGAAGTCGAGCAGGGGGTTGAGCTGGGCGGGGTCGGTGCGAACGTTCATGTCGGTTCAGATGGGGTGTCACAGCGGAGAGTTCAAGCGCCCGGCCGCGGCCGGCTCAGCCTTGGGATTTCTTGACGCTTTTCTGGCGCACCTTGGCGCGTTTGACCTGGCCTCCCGGGGTCAGGCGCTGGTTGCCCAGCACCCGCACCACCTTGATTTCGGGCTTTTGCCCCGGGCGCTTGCCGAACTTGAGCACTTTCACGTCCTTCGGGCCGGGCTTGCGCTCCTCGTCCGCGGCACGGGTCTTCTCGGGCATGGGGCGCCAGAGCACCAGCAGCTTGCCGATGTGCTGGATCGGCGCGGCGTCCAGCGCGTCGGCCAGTTGCTCGAGCATGGACTCGCGCAGCGCGCGGTCGTCGCTGAGCACGCGGATCTTGATCAGGCCGTGCGCCTTGAGCGCGGCGTCGGCTTCCTTCTGCACGGCGGGGGTGAGCCCGTCGTTGCCGATGTGGACCACCGGGTCGAGGTGGTGAGCCTCGGCTCGGTGGATCTTGCGCTGGGCGGGGGTGAGGGTGATTGAGGCCATGGGACAATTATCGGCTACCCACCCCCGAGGCCGCATGGGCATCAAGGTTCAAACGCAGAGCAAGAAGGTCAACAAGGCCTGGATCAACGAGCACGTCAACGACCCGTACGTGCGGCAGGCCCAGAAGGAGGGCTACCGTGCCCGTGCGGCCTACAAGCTCAAGGAGATCGACGAGTCGCTGGGTCTGGTCAAGCCGGGCATGGCCATCGTCGATCTGGGCAGCACGCCCGGGGCCTGGAGCCAGTACCTGCGGCGTCGCCTCAACCCCCAGGGCGCGGCGGTTGGCGCGCTCGACGGCACCATCATCGCCCTGGACCTGTTGCCGATGGAGCCGATCGAAGGTGTCCAGTTCATCCAGGGTGACTTTCGCGAACCCGAGGTGCTGGCCAGCCTGCAGGCCGCACTGGCCGCCAGGGGGATCGCCAAGCTCGATCTGGTGGTCTCCGACATGGCGCCCAACCTGTCGGGCATTGCCGACACCGACGCCGCGCGCATCGAACACCTGATCGAACTGGCGGTCGATTTCTCCCGTGAACAGCTCAAACCCGAGGGCGCGCTGGTCGTCAAGCTGTTCCACGGCGGGGCCTATGAGCCGGCGGTGGCGTTGTTTCGCCGCACCTTCCGGGTGGTCAAACCGTTCAAACCCAAGGCCAGCCGCGACAAATCGGCGGAAACCTTCCTGGTCGGGCGCGGTCTGAAAGGCTGATTTCATCGCCGGCGTGAAAAAAGCTAACCCCTCGATTGACATTGCCTCGTCACCGTTGGGCGGCAGCCGGACTTGAAAGTCCTAGAATGTCCGGCATATGCGCATGCGCTGCATCGCGCCTTCAGGAGCTCTCCTTGAACAATCAGTGGTTCTCGAAAATTGCCGTGTGGATGGTCATCGCCATGGTGCTGTTCACCGTCTTCAAGCAGTTCGACGGGCGGACCACCGCCGGCGCGGGCTATATCGGCTACTCCGAGTTCCTCGACCAGGTGAAGGCGCGGCAGATCAAGAGCGCCACGATCCAGGAAGGTGCCGGCGGCACCGAGATCGTCGCTGTCACTCAGGATGACCGGCGCGTGCGCACCACCGCCACCTACCTCGACCGTGGCCTGGTGGGCGACCTGATCCAGTACGACGTCAAGTTCGACGTGCGTCCGCGCGAAGAGGGTTCGCTGCTCATGACACTGCTGGTCAGCTGGGGGCCCATGCTGCTGCTGATCGGCGTCTGGATCTACTTCATGCGCCAGATGCAGGGTGGCGGCAAGGGCGGCGCCTTCAGCTTCGGCAAGAGCAAGGCGCGCATGCTCGACGAGAACAACAACACCGTCACCTTCGCCGACGTCGCCGGGTGCGACGAGGCCAAGGAGGAGGTGAAGGAAGTGGTCGACTTCCTCAAGGACCCGCAGAAGTTCCAGAAACTGGGCGGGCGCATACCGCGCGGCCTGCTGCTGGTCGGCCCCCCGGGCACCGGCAAAACGCTGCTGGCCAAATCCATCGCAGGTGAAGCCAAGGTGCCGTTCTTCAGCATCTCGGGCTCCGACTTCGTCGAGATGTTCGTCGGCGTGGGAGCGGCCCGCGTGCGCGACATGTTCGAGAACGCCAAGAAGAACGCGCCCTGCATCATCTTCATCGACGAGATCGACGCCGTGGGCCGCCAGCGTGGCGCCGGCCTGGGCGGCGGCAACGACGAGCGCGAGCAGACCCTGAACCAGATGCTGGTCGAGATGGACGGCTTCGAGACCAACCTGGGCGTGATCGTGGTGGCGGCCACCAACCGCCCCGACATCCTGGACGCCGCGCTGCTGCGCCCGGGTCGCTTCGACCGCCAGGTCTACGTCACGCTGCCCGACATCCGCGGCCGCGAGCAGATCCTCAACGTGCACATGCGCAAGATTCCGCTGGGCACCGATGTCAACGCTTCGGTCATCGCGCGCGGTACGCCGGGCATGAGCGGCGCCGACCTGGCCAACCTGTGCAACGAGGCCGCCCTCATGGCCGCGCGCCGCAACGCGCGCACGGTCGAGATGCAGGATTTCGAGAAGGCCAAGGACAAGATCCTCATGGGCCCCGAGCGCAAGAGCATGGTGATGCCCGAGGAAGAGCGCCGCAACACGGCCTACCACGAGTCCGGCCACGCGCTGATCGGCAAGCTGCTGCCCAAGTGCGACCCGGTGCACAAGGTCACCATCATCCCGCGCGGCCGCGCGCTGGGCGTGACCATGAGCCTGCCCGAGAAGGACCGCTACAGCTACGACCGCGAGTACATGCTCAACCAGATCAGCATGCTGTTTGGCGGCCGCATCGCGGAAGAGGTGTTCATGAACCAGATGACCACCGGCGCCAGCAACGATTTCGAGCGTGCCACGCAGATTGCGCGCGACATGGTGATGCGCTACGGCATGACCGATGCGCTCGGCCCCATGGTCTACGCGGAGAACGAAGGCGAGGTCTTCCTGGGCCGCTCGGTCACCAAGACGACCAACATCTCCGAGCAGACCATGCAGAAGGTCGACGGCGAGGTGCGCCGCATCATCGACGAGCAGTACGCGCTGGCGCGCCGCCTGATCGAGGAGCACAGCGACAAGATGCACGCCATGGCCAAGGCGCTGCTCGAATGGGAAACCATCGACGGCGAACAGCTCGACGACATCATGGCCGGCAAGCCGCCGCGTCCGCCCAAGGACTGGGCGCCGCGCAACCCGGTGGGTGGCGGCGGCAGCGGCGGCACACCCGCCGTGACGCCCGACGCTGCGCCCAACGCGGCCTGATCGCCGGCACACCACCATCGCAACGGGGCCTCTGGCCCCGTTTCCGTTTCCACGGCACGCCCATACATGCACATGCACATGCACATGCGCTGGATCACCACCCGCTTCGACATCGACCTCGCAGAACCGCAGGTCATGGGGATCGTCAACGTCACGCCCGATTCGTTCTCCGATGGCGGGCGCCACGCCAGCACCGCGGCGGCGCTGGCCCATGCCGAGACGCTGATCGCTCAGGGCGCGCACATGCTGGACATCGGAGGTGAATCCACCCGCCCGGGCAGCCCGGCTGTGCCGCTGGACGAAGAACTCGCCCGCGTCGTGCCTGTGGTGCGCGAGGCGGTGAAGCTCGGCGTGCCGGTATCGGTGGACACGTACAAGCCCGAGGTGATGCGCGCCGTGCTCGACCTCGGTGCCGACATCGTCAACGACATCTGGGCGCTGCGCCGGGGCGATGCGCTGGACGTGGTGGCTGCGCATCCGCGTGCGGGCGTTTGCCTGATGCACATGCACCGCGACCCGCAGACCATGCAGGTGGCGCCGATGGCGGGCGACGTGCTGCCCGCCGTGCGCGACTTTCTGCGCGAACGTGCGCAGGCTCTTCAGGCGCGTGGCGTCGCGGCCGATCGCATCGTGCTCGACCCGGGCATCGGCTTCGGCAAGACGGTGGCGCAGAACTTCAGCCTGCTCGCGCGTCAGCGCGAGCTGCTGGAAGACGGCTACCCGCTGCTCGCGGGCTGGTCGCGCAAGTCGTCGTTGGGTGCCGTCACCGGCATCGAGGTGCCGGCCGATCGCGCGGGCGCCAGTGTGGCGGCGGCCTTGCTTGCGGTGGAGCGCGGCGCGCACATCGTGCGCGTGCACGACGTGCGCGAGACCGTCGAGGCGTTGAAGGTGTGGCGCGCTGCGCGTTGAGGGTGCGGCGCGCGCGCCGATAATCGCGCGATCACACAAGCGCAAGACCCCAGGAGAACGCTTCATGGCCCGCCAGTATTTCGGCACCGACGGCATTCGCGGCACCGTCGGCCAGGCACCCATCACCCCCGACTTCGTGCTGCGCCTGGCCCACGCGGTCGGCCGGGTGCTCAAACGCACCGAGGCCCACCCCACGGTGCTGATCGGCAAGGACACGCGCATCTCCGGCTACATGCTCGAGGCTGCGCTCGAGTCGGGCTTCAACTCCGCGGGTGTCGACGTGGTGCTGCTGGGCCCGGTGCCCACGCCGGCGGTGGCCTACCTCACGCGTGCGCAGCGCGCCAGCCTGGGCGTGGTCATCAGCGCCAGCCACAACCCGTTCGCCGACAACGGCATCAAGTTCTTCAGCGCGCAGGGCGCCAAGCTGCCCGATCAGTGGGAGCTCGACGTCGAGGCCGCACTGGATGAGGCGCCCGTGTGGGTGCCGGCGGCCGAGCTGGGCAAGTCGCGTCGCCTGGATGACGCAGCAGGTCGCTACATCGAGTTCTGCAAGAGCACCTGCTCGCACAACTTCAGCCTCAAGGGCCTCAAGATCGTGGTCGATGCGGCGCACGGTGCCGCCTATCACATAGCGCCCGCGGTGTTTCACGAACTGGGCGCCGAGGTTGTTCGCATTGGCTGCGCGCCCGACGGCCTGAACATCAATGCCGGGGTGGGTGCCACCCACCCCGAGGCGATGCTCGACGCGGTGAAGCAGCACGGCGCCGACTACGGCATCGCACTCGACGGCGACGCCGACCGCCTGCAGATGGCCGACCGCCACGGCCGCCTCTACAACGGTGACGAACTGCTCTACCTGATGACGGCCGACCGCCTGGCGCGAGACGAAGACGTGCCCGGCGTGGTGGGCACGCTCATGACCAACATGGCCGTGGAGGTGGCGCTCAAGGCGCGCGGGGTGCAGTTCGTGCGCGCCAAGGTGGGTGACCGTTACGTGCTGGAGGAGCTCGAAAAACGCGGCTGGCTGCTAGGCGGTGAGGGCTCGGGCCATTTGCTTGCGCTGGACCGCCACACCACGGGTGACGGGCTGGTGTCGGCCCTGCAGGTGCTGCACGCCTGCGTCGACAGTGGCAAGACCATGGCGCAGTTGCTGGCCGAGGTGACGCTGTTCCCGCAGACCTTGATCAACGTGCGGCTGCAGCCCGGTCAGGACTGGAAGGCCAACACGCGCCTGGCCAGCGAAACGAAAGCCGTCGAGTCCGAGCTGGGTGACAGCGGGCGCGTGCTCATCCGCGCCAGTGGCACCGAGCCGCTGCTGCGCGTGATGGTGGAGGCGCGCGACGCCGCGGTGGCGCGCAACAGCGCCGAGCGGCTGGCCGACGCCGTGCGGGCCGGTTGATGGCGGCCGCCTTCAGCGTGCGGCGCGCGGACTATGCCGATCCGCACGACGCGCGGGCCGTGGTGGCCCTGCTCGATGCCTACGCACGCGACCCGGCAGGCGGCGGCGAGCCGTTGGCGGCCGAGGTGCGTGATCGGCTGGTGCCCGAGTTGGCGTCGCGGCCCTGGGCCTTCAGCGTGCTGGCCTTCGATGGCGACACGCCGGTGGGCCTGATCAACTGCCTCGAAGGCCTGTCCACCTTCAAGGCCCGCCCGCTTGTCAACGTGCACGATGTGGCGGTGCTGGCAAGCCACCGCGGCCGCGGCATCGCCGAGGCCATGATGGCCGAGGTGGAGCGCATCGCGCGCGAACGCGGCGCCTGCAAACTCACGCTGGAGGTGCTCTCGGGCAACGCGCCGGCGATGCGCCTGTACCAGCGCATCGGTTTCGCCGGCTACCAGCTCGACCCGGCCATGGGCACTGCACAGTTCCTGCAGAAGTGGCTGTGAGCGCCGATCAGTAGAGCAGAAAGGGGCGGCGCGTCTCGACCCAGGCGGCCTCATCGGCGCGCACGGCGTCGTCAAAGGCGGCGGGTGGCGCCGTCACATCGTCCACCCACTCGCGCAGCAGCGGGCTGCCGTTGATGAGGTCGATCGCCAGCCGGTCGCGTTCGTACTCGTAGGGGAAGTCGCGCCACAGCGGGTAGTCGGGCTGCTGCAGGCGGATGGCGCGAAACGCCAGCGTCTGCAGGCGCCAGGGCTGGAAGGCGGTGTGGTCGTAGTGCCGCGGGTCTTCCACGTGGATCTGCACGCCCGCGCACAGCTTGCCCACGTGCTTGTGGAAGGTGGGCTCGAACCAGCATTCCCGCAGCACGCAACCACCCAGCCATTGCGGCGCCAGGGCTTGCATGTCTTTCAGCAGGCGAGGCACGTCAAGATCGGGCGCGCCGAAGAGTTCGAGTGGGCGCGTGGTGCCGCGGCCTTCGCTCAGCGTGGTGCCCTCAAGCATCACGGTGCCCGCGTAGGCCCGCGCCATCGACAGATTGGGCGCGTTCGGGCTCGGGTTGACCCAGCTGCGCTCGCCGATCGGCCAGCCGAAGCCCGGCGCCGCGTCGGGCTGCCAGCCCTGCATGGTGATCACGCGGTAGTCCACGTCGAGGCCGAGTGTGTGGATGAACCAGTGGCCCAGCTCGCCCATCGTCATGCCGTGGCGCATGGGCATCGGGCCGGCGCCGACGAAGCTCTCCCAGCCCGCGCGCAACGTGAAGCCTTCCACCGGGCGGCCTGCGGGGTTGGGGCGGTCCAGCACCCAGACCGCCTTGCCGTGCTTCGCCGCCGCTTCCAGCACGTAGCGCAGCGTGGTGATGAAGGTGTAGATGCGGCAGCCCAGGTCCTGCAGGTCCACCAGCAGCACGTCGAAGCTGTCCATCATGGCGTCGGTGGGGCGGCGCACCTCGCCATAGAGGCTGAACACCGGGATGCCCAGCCGCGGGTCGGTGAAGTCGGGCGACTCGACCATGTTGTCCTGTTTGTCGCCGCGCAGGCCATGCTGCGGGCCGAAGGCAGCGCTCAGGCGGATGTCGGGCAAGGCCGCGAGCGCGTCCAGTGCGTGCGTGAGGTCGCGCGTCACCGACGCGGGGTGGGCGAGCAGGGCCACGCGCCGCCCGGCCAGCGGGGCGCGCAGGGTGGCGTCGGCCACCAGGGTTTCGAGTCCGATCTGCATGGCGATGGGTAGGTGGTCAGACAGCAGGCAGGTGCAAGGTCCAGCCGGCAGGGTCGTGGAAATCGGGCTTGTCCCGCGGGTGGTGAAGCGCGCAATGGGCGATGCGTCCGTGCACGTCTTCGAGCACCGCACAGAGGCCCAGCCGCCAGGGGCCGTCGGGCAGGGCCCGGCGTTCGATGACCGCGATCAAGTCCACACCGTCGGGTAGATCGACGCGGTCGATCAGTGGCGGCGGGGCCTGCAGCGGGGCGGGTGCGCGCTCGCGCTGGGCGTGAAAGGCGTAGTGCGCCCACTGGCCCGCGGGCGAGAAGTTGAACTCGTGATAAGCCGTGCCACTCCCGGCGGCAATGAACGCCTCGAAGCACGTGTGTTGCCACAAACCGTCGGCGCGGCCGGTACCGGCCGGCGCCGGCCAGCGCAGCAGCCGGGTATCTCCTCGCAGGCGGTAGTGCAGCACCAGCTCGCGCGGCTCAAGGCGGCATTCGGCGGTGAGCAGAGCAGGCACCGGCGGCGAAGCAGGGTGTGCAGGCAAGGGCAGGGGCGTGGTCACGGGCCGCATTGTGTCAGGCGGTTGGCGCGCGGCGCGGGCACCCGATGTCACCAAAGCTTCACGCCGTTGCCACGGGTGGGTCATGCCATATGCCGAGCATGAAAGGCCATGGACAACATCACCTTGCTGCTCGATGCACCGAAGCGGTCCGTGGCCTTGCCGGTCGCGCCGCCCACCCTTGCCGGCCCCACCGCGTTGACGGTGCGCTGGGCCCGCCACCTGGACGAGGTGCGTGCCGCCCAGCGACTGCGCCACGCCGTCTTTGTCGAGGAAATGGGCGCGCGGATTCGCACTCCGCTGCCCGGCCACGACATCGACCTGTTCGACGACCACTGCGAGCACCTGCTCGTCACCCCGGCGGGCAGCGACGAGGTGATCGGCACCTACCGCGTGCTCACCCCGGCGCAGGCGCGCCGGGTGGGCAGCACCTACAGCGACACCGAGTTCGACCTCACGCGGCTGCGCGCCGTTCGCGAGCGCATGGTGGAACTCGGCCGCAGCTGCGTGCACCCCGATCACCGGCATGGCGGCGTCATTCTGGCGCTGTGGAGCGCGTTGGGCGGCTTCATGCAGCGCAACGGCCTGGACGTGATGATCGGTTGCGCCAGCGTGCCCATGCACCAGGACGGCCGCCTGGCCGTCGGGCTGTGGCAGCAACTGCAGCGCAACCACCTGGCACCGATCGACTGGCAGGTACGCCCGCGCCTGCCGCTGCCGCTGGATCGCATCGACCCCGCACCCGACGTGCAGCCGCCAGCGCTCATCAAGGGCTACCTTCGCCTGGGTGCCCGGGTGATGGGGCCGCCCGCCTGGGACCCGGACTTCAACACCGCGGATCTGCCGCTGGTGTTGCGTCTGGGCGATCTCTCGTCGCGTCACCGCAGGCACCTGCTGGGATGAACATGAACCACCCCCGCGGCGCGGCGCGCGACCCCCTTGCGGGGGCGGCACCCATGCACCGACAAGGCCGGTTCCGCGGCACCCCCTGGCTCGGCCGACTCGCGCGCAGCGGGCTGCAAGCCGATGCTGCGGCGGCCTTGCCGATCGACATCGGCGGCGACGACGAAGCCCTCGCCGACGGCCCGGAGCGCGCCCGCTACCGGGCCGTCTTCATATCCGACCTGCACCTGGGCACCGCGGGCTGCCAGGCGGTGGAGTTGCTGGAGTTCCTCAAACAGCACCCGAGCGAGACGCTCTACCTGGTCGGCGACATCATCGACGGCTGGCAACTGCGCCGCAAATGGTTCTGGCCGCAGGCGCACAACGACGTCGTGCAGAAGCTGCTGCGGCGCTCGCGCAAGGGCTGCAAGGTGGTGTTCGTGCCGGGCAACCACGACGAGTTCGCGCGCCAGTTCGACGGGCACCATTTCGGCGGCATCGAGGTGGTCAACGAGGCGGTGCACATCACCGCCGACGGGCGGCGGCTGTGGGTGGTGCATGGCGATCATTTCGACGGCGTGATCCAGTGCGCCAGATGGCTCGCCTACCTGGGCGACAACGCCTACGAGTTCCTGCTGCGCCTGAACAGACACCTCAACTCGCTGCGGGCGCGCCTCGGTCTGCCGTACTGGTCGCTCTCGCAGTATCTGAAGCACAAGGTCAAGAAGGCGCTCAACTACGTGATGGATTTCGAGCGCGCGGTGGCCGCCGAGGCCCGCTCGCGCGGCTACCAGGGGGTGGTCTGCGGCCACATCCACCGGCCCGAGATGCGCAGCATCGACGGCACGCTCTATTGCAACGACGGCGACTGGGTGGAGAGCCTGTCGGCCCTGGTGGAGCACATGGACGGGCGGCTGGAGCTGCTGCACTGGATGCCCGGCGCGCTGCCGCGCACGTCGGACGCGGCGCAAGCCATGGCGCCTGCGCAGGTCCATGCCGGATGGCAATAATGCGGGCATGACCGGCAACCCCACTTCACCCAGGTTTTCCCTCCTTGATCGCGACCACAGCATCCTCGCGTTCAATGAGCGCGTCATGGACTGGGCGCGCCGGCCCGACGTGCCCGAGCTGGAACGGCTGCGTTTCCTGAGCATCGTTTCCAGCAACCTGGATGAGTTCTTCGAGGTCCGCATGGCGCCGCAGCTCGCGGCGGCCAAGGCGCACGAAACCCGCGGGCTCTACACCGCCCAGACGTTCGAGGCGCTGTCGGCCAAGGTGCACGAGCTGGTGGCCCGCCAGTACGCCATCTACAACGACGAGCTGCTGCCGGCGCTGGAGAAAAGGGGCATCAAGATCGTGGCGCACAGCGAACGCAATGCGCGCCAGCGCCGCCACGTGCGCGAGATCTTCCACCACGAGGTGCAGCCGCTGCTGATGCCGGTGGGGCTGGACCCGGCCCACCCGTTCCCGCAGGTGGCGAACAAGTCGCTCAACTTCATCGTGCGCCTCACCGGCAAGGACGCCTTCGGCCGCGAGAACGAGATCGCCATCGTCAAGGTGCCGCGCATCCTGCCGCGCTTCTTCCGCCTGCCGTCGGTGAAGGGCTCGAAGCAGATCCGTTTCGTGTCCATCTCCAGCCTGATCCGGTCGCACCTGAACGATCTGTTTCCGGGCCGTCAGGTCACCGAGTTCTCGCAGTTCCGCGTCACGCGACACTCCGATCTGGCGGTGGACGAGGAGGAGGTGAAGAACCTGCGCACGGCGCTGCGCAAGGGCCTGCAGCAACGCCACTACGGCCAGGCGCTGCGGCTGGAGGTGTCGGCCGGCGCGTCCGAGTTCCTCTCCAACTTCCTGCTCGAGCAGTTCGGCCTGCCCCAGGCCTGCCTCTACCGGGTGCCCGGGCCGGTGAACCTGGTCCGCCTGAACCAGCTCATCGACAAGGTCGATGCACCGGAGCTGCGCTTCGAGCCCTACCTGCCGGGCTGGCCTGCGCAACTCACGCCAGGCCAGTCGTTCTTCGAGCGGCTTCAACAGGGCGACGTGGTGATCCACCAACCCTACGAGAGCTTCGATGCCGTGCTGTCCTTCCTGCGTGAAGCGGTGGAAGACCCGGATGTGCTCGCCATCAAGATGACGATCTACCGCACGGGCGCCAAGAGCGAACTCATGGACCTGTTGCGCGAGGCGGTGCGCCGCGGCAAGGAAGTCACGGCGGTGGTGGAGCTCAAGGCCCGTTTCGACGAAGAGGCCAACATCAACTACGCCGAGCGGCTCGAATCGGTTGGCGCGCAGGTGGTCTACGGCGTGGTCGGCCTCAAGACGCACGCCAAGATGCTGTTGATCACGCGCCGCGAGCCCGAAGGGCTGCGCCGCTACGCCCACCTGTCCACCGGCAACTACAACCCGGGCACGGCGCGCGTGTACACCGATCTGAGCTACCTCACCGCCGACGAGGCCCTGACCGCCGATGTGGACCAGATCTTCCTGCACCTGGCGAGCCAGAACCGCCTCGGCCGGCTCAACAAGGCGCTGATGGCGCCGTTCCTGCTGCACAAGGCCATGCTCGACAAGCTGGCCGCAGCGGGCGAGGCCGCCGCGCGGGGCGAGGACGTTCGCATCACGCTCAAGATGAACGCGCTCACCGACGAGCCGCTGGCGCGCGCCCTTGCCGCGGCCTCACAGCAGGGTGCCAGGGTCGATCTCATCGTGCGAGGCGCCTGCGTGCTGCCGGCCGGAGTGCCCGGTTTCACCGACAACGTGCGCGTGCGCTCCATCATCGGGCGCATGCTGGAGCATTCGCGGGTGTTCCTCTTCTGCATCGGCGATGTGGAGGAGCTCTGGCTCTCCAGCGCCGACTGGATGAACCGCAACATGTTGCGCCGGGTGGAACTGGCCTGGCCCGTGACCGACGCGTCCCTGCGCCAGCGGATCATCGACGAATGCCTCAACCTCTACCTGCACGACACGCGCGACGCCTGGCTGTTGCAGCCCGATGGGCATTACCTGCAGGCCGGGCAGGGCGCGGGCGGGCGCGCGCGCGGCGCGCAGCATTCGGCACAGGCCAGCCTCATGCACCGCTATGGCAGCAAGGGATGACGACATGCCCGCCCGCGGGATGGACCTGATCCTGTGGCGTCACGCCGAGGCGCAGGACCACCCCGATCCCGGGTACGGCCTGCCCGGTGACGGCCAGGATCTGGCGCGTCGGTTGACAGCGCGCGGAGAAAAGCAGGCCGCACGCATCGGCGCCTGGCTCGACCGGCAACTGCCCGAGGGCGCGCGCGTGTGGTGCAGCCCGGCGCTGCGCTGCGAGCAGACCGCGATGGCGCTGGGACGCAAGTTCAAGGTCAGCGAGGTGATTGCCCCCGATGCCGAAGCGGATGCGCTGCTTGAACTGGTGCAATGGCCCACCGGCAAATCGCCGGTGGTGGTGGTGGGGCACCAGCCCACACTGGGGCAGGTGATTGCGCGCCTGCTGGCGCTGGCCGAGGACGACTGCTCGGTGAGAAAGGGCGCGCTGTGGTGGTTGCGCCACCGCGATCGCGCGGGCAACGGCCAGACCGTGGTGGTCACGGTCCAGACGCCCGAGATGCTCTGAGCGCGCGCTCAGCGAGCGGTCTTGCTTGCAGTCTTGCGCGCCGTTTTGCGCGCGGTGGTCTTCCTTGCCGCGGCGGCCGGCCTCTTGGTTGCCGGCTTGCGGGCCGCGGGCTTGCTGACGGCCTTGGCGGGCGCAGCGGATGGGGAGGGCGCGGAAGGTGCGGTACGGGCGGCAGATGCCTTGGGCACCGTGGATCTGGCCGGTGACTCTTTTCGTGCCGGTTTGGCGGGTGCCGGTTTGTCGGTTTCGTCGCTCGCCGGGCGACCGGTCTTGAGCGTGGGCACCGCCGACAGGGCTGCCTTGTAGGCCGCATCGCTCAAGCCCTGCAGGGCCATCAGTCCGGCGCGCAACAGTTCACTCTTTTTCACGCTCGTGCCCAGCGCGATGGCGCGTGCCTTGAGTGCGTCGATGGCGGCGTACTCGTTCTTGGGGATGGTGAAGCTGTCGCGCACGAGCTTGGGCTTTTTCGTGCTGGACTTGTCAGCGGCATGGGCCATTCGGCACTCCCGAAGTGAAAGATGCCCAATAGTGTAAACCGTATAAACGATTTACACGGATGCAGTCATCACCGGATGTCGGCGCTGAACTTCCAGGTCGACTTCTGCCAGGCCATCACCTCTTCGCCCAGCAACCAGGCCGACTGCGGATAGCGCTTGGCCCAGCCGGTGGGCGTGCTCAGCCGGAAGCTGCCGGGCTTGAAGGTGAGTTTGATGGCCTGGTGTTCGGGCAGCTGGCGTGCGTGGCACAGCAGCACCGCCAGCCGCAGGCAGATGAGCTGCTTGGCAAACAGCTCGTCCTGCAGGGCTTCTTCGAGCTTCTTGAGCTTGCCGCGTTGGCCCAGCACCAGCTGGCTCATGCGGTGCAACTCGCGCAGGGAGAAGCCGGGCGCATCCACATGGTCGAGGATGTAGGCCCCGTGGTGGTGGCTGCGCTCGTGCGAGATGTGGGTGCCGATCTCGTGCAGCCGCGCCGCCCAGGCCAGCTTCTGCGAGTAGCGCGCATCGCCTTCGTCGGCGGTGGCGATCTGCGTGAACAGGGCCGTGGCCACGTCGCCCACGCGGCGCGCCTGGGCCTCGTCGGCCGAAAACCGCTGCGACAGCCAGCGCACCGTGCGCTCGCGCACATCGCCGCCGTCACTCTCGCGATCGATCAGGTCGTACAGCGCGCCGTGGCGCAGTGCGCCCTGTGCCGGCAGCATCTGGTCGATGCCGAAGAGATCAAAGACGGCGCGCAACACCGACAGACCGCCCGCCAGCACCGGGCGCCGATCGTCCTTGAGGCCGTCCAGGCGCAGGCTCTCGACGTTGCCCGCCTTGAACAGGCGGTCGGTGAGCCAGTCCAGCCCGGCGCGCGTGACCAGGCCCATCGCCCAGCCGTTGCTGCCCAGCATGTCGGCGATGGAGCCCACGGTGCCGGAGGAGCCGTAGGCCACATGCCACAAAGAGGGCGGAAATTTGTCCAGCGCCTCTTCCAGCACGGCCTTGGCGGCCACTTCGGCGGTCTTGAGTGCCGTCGGCGTGAACTGGCCGCGCGGGAAATACCGGGTGGACCAGGCCACGCTGCCCAGCCGGTACGACTCCAGGATCTCGGCGTTGTAGCCCTGGCCAAGGATCATTTCGGTCGAGCGACCGCCGATGTCCACCACCAGGCGGCGCTCGTCGGAATGCGGCAACAGGCGCGAGACGCCCTGGTAGATCAGGCGCGCTTCCTCGTGGCCGGAGACCACCTCGATCGGAAAGCCCAGCACCTCCTGCGCGCGGCGCAGGAACTCATCGCGGTTGCGCGCTTCGCGCAGCGTCTGCGTGGCCACCGCGCGCACCTGTTGCTTCTTGAAGCCGTGCAACCGCTCGGCAAAGCGTGCCAGGCACTCCCAGCCGCGCTGCATGGCGACCCCGCTGAGGTTCTTCTCGGCGTCAAGGCCGTTGCCCTGTCGCACCGTCTCCTTGAGGTACTCCACGCGTTCGATATGGCCCGAGTGGTAGCGCCCGATCTCGAGCCGGAAGCTGTTGGAGCCGAGGTCGATGGCGGCGAGGAGGGTTCCGTTTTGCATGGAGAAATCTGGACCGGCGTTCAGGGGGTGCCTGCCGGAAGCCGCCGATTGTGACGCATGGCCGCAGCCACCCGGCCGATGCAACCGGGGCGGGGCCTGGGTTTGTGACAACGGTGCGGTGTCACAGAGCTGTCACGAACGCTGCCTAGAGTTCCGCCTGTCCCCTTTGTCAAACCGCGAGGACCAACCATGAACAGCAAACGCACCCTCCTGAAATCCGTGGCCGCCGCCGCCCTGGCCACCCTGGCCCTCGGCACGGCCCACGCCGCCGATATCACCGGCGCCGGCGCCACCTTCCCGTTCCCGATCTACGCCAAATGGGCGGAGATGTACAAGGCCCAGACCGGCACCGGCCTGAATTATCAGTCGATCGGTTCCTCGGGCGGCCTGCGCCAGATCCGTGCCAAGACCGTGGCTTTCGGCGCCTCGGATGCCCCGGTCAAGGGTGAAGACCTCGACAAGGACGGCATGGTGCAGTTCCCCGCCATCATCGGCGGCACCGTGCCGGTGTTCAACCTGGACGGCTTCGAGCCCGGCACCGTTCGCATCACCGGCCCGGTGCTGGCCGAGATGTTCCTGGGCAAGATCAGCAGCTGGAACGATCCGAAAATCGCCGCCCTCAACCCGGGCAAGACCTTCCCCAACACCCCTGTCACCGTGGTGCACCGCGCCGACGGCTCGGGCACGACCTTCAACTTCACCGACTACCTGAGCGTGGTGAGCAAGGACTGGGCGGACACCGTGGGCAAGGGCGCTGCGGTGAAATGGCCGGCCCCGACCTCGGTGGGTGGCAAGGGCAACGAAGGCGTGGCCGCCAACGTGAGCCGCACCAAGGGCGCGCTGGGTTACGTGGAATACGCCTACGCCAAGAAGAACAACATCCCCGTGATGGCGCTGCAGAACGCCGACGGCAACTACGTGATGCCGGGCGATGACACCTTCCAGGCCGCTGCGGCCGGTGTGGACTGGTTCAGCGTGCCGGGCATGGGCGTGTCGATGGTGAACGCCAAGGGCAAGGAAAGCTGGCCCATCAGCACCGCCTCGTTCATCCTCATGTACAAGCAGCCGGCCGACAAGGCGCAATCCGCCGAAGTGCTGAAGTTCTTTGACTGGGCATTCAAGAATGGCAAGCAGGCCGCGGTTGAGCTCGACTATGTGCCGATGCCCGACGCCGTGACCGAGCAGATCCGCAGCCGCGTCTGGTCGCAGATCGCGCGCTGACACCAGGCCCGCAAACACCCACCGGTGGGCGCTGGCCGGCCGGTGGGTTTTGCAGTTCAATGTCTGTCACAAAAGACCCGGAGGGGGTCCGATGAACACCACGACGACCGGCGCAGAGACCCGCATGCCCATCCAGATTCACCGACCGGCCTCCGCGCAGGAACAGCGCAGCGACAGCGACATGCGCGCCATCGCGCGCCGCCAGGCCTGGCAGGATGCCGTCTTCCATCGCCTGACCCAGGCGTTCTCGCTGCTGGTGCTGGTGGCCCTGGCCGGCATCATCGTCTCGCTGTTCATCAACGCCTGGCCCACCTTCAAGACCTTCGGCGTCCGCTTCCTCTGGTACGTCGAATGGGACATCGTCAACGAGGAGTTCGGTGCCGCCATCGCCATCGTGGGCACCCTCATGAGCGCCGGCATCGCCATGCTGATCGCGGTGCCACTGGCCTTCGGCATCGCGCTGTTCCTCACGGAAACCTGCCCGGTGTGGTTGCGCCGTCCGCTGGGCACGGCCATCGAACTGCTGGCCGCGGTGCCGTCCATCATCTACGGCATGTTCGGCCTGTTCGTGTTCGCCCCGGTGTTTGCGGACTACATCCAGGTGCCGGTGCGCGAGGTCATGATGGGCATGCCCCTGATTGGCTGGCTGTTCGGCGGTGCGCCCAACGGCCTGGGCATTCTTGCGGCCGGCATCATCCTCGCGTTCATGGTGCTGCCCTTCATCGCCGCGGTGATGCGCGATGTGTTCGAGATCACGCCGCCCATCCTGCGCGAATCGGCCTATGGCCTGGGCTGTACCACCTGGGAGGTGGTGTCCAAGGTGGTGCTGCCCTACACGCAAAAGGGCGTCATCGGCGGCATCATGCTCGGCCTGGGCCGCGCGCTCGGCGAGACCATGGCCGTCACTTTCGTGATCGGCAACGCCAACCGCATGCCCACCTCGCTGTTCTCGCCGGGCACCTCCATCGCGTCGGTGCTGGCCAACGAATTCGGCGAGGCCGAGGGGCTGCACTTCAATACCCTGTTCGCACTGGGCTTCCTGCTGTTCTGCATCACCTTCGTGGTGCTGGCACTGGCCAAGTGGATGATCGTTCGCACCGAGAAGGCCAAGGGCGCCTGAGGACCGGACCATGGACATGAATCACGCCATCTACAACCGCCGCCGTCGCACCAACCTGATCGGCCTCACGCTCTCGATGGGCGCCATGGCCGTGGGCCTGATGGTGCTGCTCTGGATCCTGTGGGTCCTGTTCTCCAACGGCCTGGCCGGTCTGGACGCCAACATCTTCACCGCCGACACGCCGGCGCCCGGCTCCGAAGGGGGCGGCCTGCGCAACGCGTTGCTGGGCAGCCTGATGATCGTGGGCCTGTCGGTGCTGGTGTCCACCCCGGTGGGCATCCTGGCCGGCATCTACCTCACCGAGTACGGCGACAACAGCAAGGTGGCCGAGTTCACGCGCTTCGTCACCGACATCATGCTGTCGGCGCCGTCGATCGTGCTCGGCCTCTTCGTGTACGCGATCGCGGTGGCCACGGTGGGCAACTTCTCGGGCTACGCAGGCAGCATGGCGCTGGCCCTGATCGCCATTCCCGTCGTGGTGCGCACCACCGAGAACATGTTGCGCCTGGTGCCGGGCAGCCTGCGCGAAGCCGCCTTTGCCCTGGGTGCCCCGCGCTGGAAGGTTTCGCTCATGGTCACGCTGCGCGCGGCCAAGAGCGGCGTCATCACCGGCTTGCTGCTGGCGGTGGCGCGCATCAGCGGCGAGACCGCACCGCTGCTGTTCACCGCGCTCAACAACCAGTTCTTCAGCACCGACATGGGCGGCCCGATGGCCAACCTGCCGGTGGTGATCTTCCAGTTCGCCATGAGCCCGTACGACAACTGGGTCCGCCTGGCCTGGGCCGGCGCGCTGATCATCACGCTCACCGTGCTGGCGCTCAACATCCTGGCCCGCGTGTTCTTCCGCGAAAAAGTCAAGGTTTGACGCGCAACGCATCGACAGCCTTCAAGGAATCCTCCATGTCCGACACCGCCTTCGCCATCCGACCCGAGACCTTCGCAGCCAGCAGGAGCGCTGCCGCCACCAGCGAGGCGCGCAACGCCCTCGAGGTGCGCAACCTCAATTTCTTCTACGGCAAGTTCCAGGGCCTCAAGGACGTCACGCTCGACATCCAGGAAAAGCGCGTCACAGCCTTCATCGGCCCCTCGGGCTGTGGCAAATCCACGTTGCTGCGCACACTCAACCGCATGTACAGCCTGTACCCCGGTCAGCGCGCCGAAGGGCAGATCAATTTTTATGGCGAGAACATCCTCGACCCCAGGCAAGACCTGAATCTGCTGCGTGCGCGCATCGGCATGGTGTTCCAGAAACCCACGCCGTTTCCCATGTCGATCTACGACAACATCGCCTTCGGCGTTCGTCTGTACGAGAAGCTGGGCAAGAGCGACATGGACGACCGCGTCGAGTGGGCCTTGACCAAGGCCGCGCTGTGGAAGGAAGTGAAGGACAAGCTCAACCAGAGCGGCCTGTCGCTCTCCGGCGGCCAGCAACAACGCCTGTGCATCGCGCGCAGCGTGGCGGTCAAGCCCTCCGTGCTGCTGCTCGACGAGCCCACGTCCGCGCTCGACCCGATCTCCACCGGCAAGGTGGAGGAACTCGTGCACGAGCTCAAGAGCGACTACACCATTGCCATCGTCACACACAACATGCAACAGGCGGCGCGCTGCAGCGACTTCACCGCGTACATGTACCTGGGCGAGTTGATCGAGTTCGGCGCGACCGAGCAGATCTTCTTCAAGCCGACCAAGACGGCGACCGAGGACTACATCACCGGCCGCTTTGGCTGATGCCGCGCACCACGGGAGACATTCACATGAGCGACAAACACCTCTCCAGCCAGTTCGACGCCGAACTCAACTCCATCTCCACCCACGTGCTCGAAATGGGCGGCCTGGTCGAGTCCCAGTTGCACCAGGCGGTTTATGCGCTGGTCAACATGAGTCTCGAATCGGCCGTGCAGGTGCTTGACACCGAGAACCGCATCAACCAGATGGAGTTGGCGATCGACCACGAGATCATCTCGACCATCGGCCGGCGCCAGCCCACCGCGCGCGACCTGCGCTTTCTGATGGCGATTTCGCGCACCACGCAGAATCTCGAGCGCGCGGGCGACGAGGTGGCCCGCATCGCCCGCATGGTCAAATCGATCATCGAAAGCGGCACGCCGCGCAACCTGCCGATCTCGGAGCTGCGGCTGGCGGCCGACCTGGCCACCGCGCTGCTGCGCCGCTCGCTCGACTCCTTCGCGCGGCTGGATACGCAGATGGCGGTGTCCATCATCAAGGCCGACGACGACATCGACCGTGAATACAACGGCTTCCTGCGCAAACTCATCACCTACATGATGGAAGACGCCCGCACCATCTCGCCCAGCCTGGACCTGCTGTTCCTGGCCAAGTCGATCGAACGCGTGGGAGACCACGCGAAGAACATCGCCGAGCAGATCATCTTCATCGTCAAGGGCGAGGACGTTCGCCACGCGACGGTGGACAAAGTGGAGTCGGTCGCCGGATGAGAAAACTGCCCCGCGTGCTCGTGGTGGAGGACGAACCCTCCATCGCTGAACTGATTGCCGTCAACCTGCGCCACAACGGGTTCGCGCCCACCGTGGTGTTCGATGGCGTGGCCGCGCAGCGCGAAGTCGACGCCGTGCTGCCCGACGTGATCCTGCTCGACTGGATGCTGCCCGGCGAGAGCGGGGCGGTGCTGGCCAGGCAGTGGCGCAAGAACGAGCGCACGCGCTCCGTTCCCATCCTCATGCTCACCGCGCGCAGTGACGAGAGCGACAAGGTGCAGGGGCTGGACGCCGGCGCCGACGACTACATCACCAAGCCGTTCTCCACGCAGGAGCTGCTCGCGCGCATCCGCGCCGTGCTGCGCCGCCGGGCACCCGAGATCGTGAACGACTCGGTGACGGTGGGCGAACTCTCGCTCGACGCCGCCACCTATCGGGTGAGCTTTCGGGGCCGCGAGCTCAAGGTCGGCCCGACCGAGTTCAAGCTTTTGCACTACCTCATGAAGCACGCCGAACGCGTGCACACGCGTGGTACGCTGCTCGACAAGGTCTGGGGAGACCACGTCTTCATCGAGGAGCGCACCGTGGATGTACACGTCAAACGCCTGCGCGAATCGCTCGGTGAGGCCTCCACCATGATCGAGACCGTGCGCGGTGCCGGCTACCGGCTCACCGCCATGAACAGCGCCGCTCGCCCGGCGCAGGGTACGCCGATGTCGGCCACATGAGCGTTCGTGTTCTCGAGTTGATGCTCCTGGTGGCGCTGGGGGCATTGGTGGGCTGGGCCGCCGACGAGGCGGCCCTGGCGTTTGTGGGCGCGCTGGCGGGTGCGGCCATCTGGGCCGCGCGCGACACCTTGCGCGCCGCACGCGTGCTGCGCTGGTTCAACAAGGCCGACCCGGCGCGTCTGCCCCCCTATGGCGGCTTCTGGGGCGAACTGCTCGATCGCGCGCGCAAGAACGTCCGCAAGCTGGAGAAGAAGGCACAGAGCAGCGATGCGCGGCTGGAGGATTTCCTGGCCGCCATCCAGGCCTCGCCCAACGGCGTGGTGCTGCTCGATGCGGCGGGTCGCATCGAATGGTGCAACCTCACCGCGGCCAACCAGCTCGGCTTCGATCCCCAGCGCGATCTGGGGCAATACGTGCGCAACATGGTGCGCCACCCGGCGTTCAGCGCCTACCTGAACGCGGGCGAGTTCGATCGGGAAATCACCATCGACGGCGTGGGCCCGCGGCCATCGCAGCCGACCAGAATCTCGCTGCAGATCCATCCCTACGGCAAGAAGCGCAAGCTCATGCTCACGCGCGACGTGACTGCGGTGCAGCTGGCCGAAAACATGCGGCGCGATTTCGTGGCCAACGTCTCGCACGAGATCCGCACACCCTTGACGGTGCTCAGCGGCTTCGTCGAAACCATGCAGAGCCTGGAGCTCAGCGCCGAGGAGCGTCACCAGTATCTGGGCCTCATGAGCCAGCAGGCGCACCGGATGCAGACCCTGGTGAACGATCTGCTCACGCTCTCGCGCCTGGAGGGCAGTCCGGCGCCCGGTGCGGGGGAATGGATGGCTGTGTCGGAACTGCTCGAGCATGTGGCCCAGGAGGGGCGTGGCCTCACGCAGGTGATTGCCAGCACGCCGCACCGCATCGAGCCGGTACCCAGCCCTTCGCTGTGGGTGTCCGGTGCGAAATCCGAGCTCATCAGTGCGATGTCCAATCTCATGAGCAACGCGGTGCGTTACACGCCGGGTGGGGGGCTCATCGAACCAGGGTGCCGCCTGCGCGAGGATGGCTGGGTCGAGTTCTTCGTGCGCGACGCGGGACCGGGAATCGCCAGCGAGCACCTGCCACGGCTCACCGAACGGTTTTACCGCGTCGATCGCAGCCGCTCCCGCGAGACCGGCGGCACCGGTCTGGGCCTGGCCATCGTCAAGCACGTGGCCCAGCGGCACGGCGGACGCATCGAGGTGCAGAGCGAGATGGGCAAGGGCTCGACCTTCACCATCGTGCTGCCGCCCACCCGCGTGCGGGAAACCGAGCCCGCTTGAACGTGTCGCGTCAGCCGCCCACGCGCTGGTAGAGCAACAGGCTTTCCTTGTTGTCGGTCAGGCGGCGCACCGTTGCCTTGAACGCCCACTGCGTGAGGTCGACCCGGCGATCAAGGGTCGGCTGACTTTCCGGTGCGACAACCATGGCCTGGCAGCGCGAGGCGCCCTGCGCGGTGCTGCGCACCAGCTCAAGCCCGCTGTGGTAGCCCAGCGCACTGATCTGCGCCTGCGACAGGCCATCGACAAGCACGCAGGTTTCGGGCGGCACCAGCGTGGCGATGCGCCGCGAGATCGGCCCGTAGCTGCGCCCGAAATCCAGCAGCGGCAGCCACAGCGTCATCAGCAGCAGCCAGCACAGCGTGGCGCCGGCGGCCGGCAGCACCAGGCTCTTCCAGATGGCCTCCCGGTGACGGCCCACGCGCCATGCCACCAGCCACAGCCAGGCCACCGTGGCGGCGGCGCCCAGCAGGAACAGCAGCAGGGAGAACTCGGGCACAAAACCCGGTGCCAGCCGGGCCACGTTGGCCGCCGGCTTGGCGGGGATGCCGGTCATCATGGCGAACCAGATCACCCAGATGACCAGCGCGCAAAACGAGAAGAAGAGCAGGGTGAACCAGTCGATGAGCGCAGACACGCTGCGGCGCAAGGTGGGCAGGGCAAAGGCGGCCAGCGCCGCCAGTGCCGGCAGCGCCAGCAGCAGCGCGCGGTCGCGCTCCTGGGCCAGGGTGGTTTGCGTCACCACAACGATCACCGTCCACAGGGGCAGCGCCACGTGGGGCTGCAACCACTGGTGCCGCCAGCGCCACAGCGTCCACAGCACCAGCGGCCAGGCCGGCCAGGTGAACCACAGCAGCAAGCGCGCCCAGCTGTCCCAGGGCAGGGCGGCCCAGGCCGTTTTCACGTCGGGCGCCTGCAGGTCGCCCAGCCAGGCGCTCAGGCCCATCGCCATCAGCCAGGCCGCCAGCGCCGCGCCCCAGGCGGCAACGTGGGTGGCGTTGGTGCCTTCGGTGGCGCCGCGGTGGCGCTGCCAGCCGATCAGCGCCAACCAGCCCAGGCCGAGCAGGCCTGCCAGGCCGCTGGCATGGGTGAGCATCAGGCCGAGCAGGCCGATCAGCCACCAGAGCAGGCCGCGCCAGGCCTGCGGCGCGCCCGGCTGGGCCAGGCGTGCAGCGCCCAGCAGCATCAGCGTCGTCCACGCCAGGCGGGCGAGATCCGGGGTGGTTTCGTGCGACAGCTGGGCCAGACCGAGGCAGGCCACCAATGCCAGCAATGCCGCGTCGGCCAGGGCCCGGGCGTAGTCGGCCGGTTGGGCCTCGCCGCCGAAGGCAAACGCCACCGGCAGGGCCGCCGGCTGACGCGCGAGGTGGTAGGCCGCGTACCAGGTGGCTGCCAGCGTGAGCGCGAGCAGCAGGCCGAACGGGATACGGGCCGCGAAATCAGGAGGGAAGAAAGGCAGCGCCTTGATGAAAAGCGCACCCAGCCAGTAGGGTAGCGGCCCGGCGTCGGCCACCGGATTGCCGAGCACGGCCGGCTGCCACCAGGCTGCACTGCCGGCCGCGAGCTCGAGCATGGCGCCAAAGGCCCCGACGTCGGCGTTCTTCCAGGGCTCTCGGCCCAGGAAGCCCGGCAGCACATAGGCCACGCAGAACAGGATCAAGGCCAGGCGCGGCAGTCGGCGCACGGCCGACTGGCTCACGATGGCGGGCGTCGGGCGGTTCACGGCAGGGGACTATACAAGCCGCCATGGCGGCATTGGGGGAACGGCATCTGGGCGCACGAGCCCGGGCGAAAAAAAAGCAGCCAGGAAATGGCTGCTTTTCTGTGGCAGGGACCGGGCTTACTTGGCGGTCTTGCCGTAGCGGTTGCGGAATTTCTCGACGCGGCCGCCCATGTTGTCGACGCTCTTTTGGGTGCCGGTGTAGAAGGGATGCGACTCGCTGGAGGTGTCGAGCTTGTACAGCGGCAGTTCACGGCCGTCGTCCAGCTTGATGGTTTCCTTGGTGCTGGCGCAGGAGCGCGTCACGAACTTGAAGTTGTTCGACAGGTCCAGGAAGCAGACGTCGCGGTAGTTGGGGTGGATGCCTTCTTTCATGGCGATTCCTTGTGTTCGGTTGCGACAGCCGCGCCGGAACCCTTCCGACGTACTTGCCGCCAAGCAAAACGAGGATTATAGCTCCCCCGCGCCGCCTTCGGCGTGGTGACGGGACTCCCCCCGCGCCGCCTTCGGCGTCACCCCCCAAGGGGGCGATGCGAGCGGCCTGGCAAAGCCAGTTCCGCCGCATCCTGGACGGAGGCACGCGCGCCGGAGATCGCCGGGCAATGTGAGTGGATGGGGAGTTCATCCAGAAACACCGAGGAACCGGCTTTGCCGGGCCTCAGGTGTTGTCCCCCCTTGAAGCGCCGAAGGCGCGCAACAAAGGGGGGAAGCCGCGTCAGCGGCGCAGGGGGGTTATCCCCCCCTCCTCATCATGTCGAAAAACTCGGAGTTGTTCTTCGTGGACTTCATGCTCTTGAGCACCATCTCCATGGCCTCGATTTCGTCCATGTTGTACATGAACTGGCGCAGGATGCGGGTCTTCTGCAGGATCTCGGGCTGCAGCAGCAACTCTTCGCGGCGGGTGCCGCTGCGGTTGAGCTGGATCGAGGGGAAGACGCGCTTCTCGTACAGGCGGCGGTCGAGGTGGATCTCGCAGTTGCCGGTGCCCTTGAACTCCTCGAAGATCACCTCGTCCATGCGCGAGCCGGTGTCCACCAGGGCGGTGGCGATGATCGTGAGCGATCCGCCTTCCTCGACCTTGCGCGCCGCGCCGAAGAAGCGCTTGGGCCGCTGCAGGGCGTTGGCGTCAACGCCACCGGTGAGCACCTTGCCCGAGGAGGGCAGCACGTTGTTGTAGGCCCGGGCCAGGCGGGTGATCGAGTCCAGCATGATCACCACGTCCTTCTTGAGCTCGACCAGGCGCTTGGCGCGCTCGATCACCATTTCGGCCACGTGCACGTGGCGCGCAGCGGGCTCGTCGAAGGTGGAGGCAATGACCTCGCCGCGCACGGTGCGCTGCATCTCGGTCACTTCCTCGGGGCGTTCATCCACCAGCAGCACCATCAGTTCCACATCGGGGTGGTTGGCGGTGATGGCGTGGCAGATGTGCTGCATCATCACCGTCTTGCCGCTCTTGGGCGGGGCCACGATCAGCGCGCGCTGGCCGCGGCCGATGGGCGCGATGATGTCGATGACGCGGCCGGTGATGTTCTCGTCGCTCTTGATGTCGCGTTCCAGGCGCATCTGTTCCTTGGGGAACAGCGGCGTCAGGTTCTCGAACATGATCTTGTGCTTGTTGTCCTCGGGGGGCAAGCCGTTGATCTTGTCGAGTTTGTTGAGGGCGAAGTAGCGCTCGCCGTCCTTGGGGATCCGGACCTCGCCCTCGATCATGTCGCCGGTGTGCAGGTTGAAGCGGCGGATCTGGCTGGGCGAGATGTAGATGTCGTCGGTGCTGGCCGTGTAGCTGGTGTCCGGCGCGCGCAGGAAGCCGAAACCATCGGGCAGCACTTCGAGCACGCCGTCGGCGTAGATTTGCTCGCCGGTCTTGGCCCGCTTCTTGATGATGGCGAACATCAGCTCCTGCTTGCGCATGCGGCCGGTGTTCTCGATTTCGAGCGCTTCGGCCTGCTTGAACACTTCGGATACGTGCAGGGCCTTGAGTTCGTTCAGGTGCATGGACGTCACTCCAGCGAGGAGGCGATTGGGATGAGCGGGGGGGTGGGCGCCGAGGTCCGGATGTCGGACGTTGCGCTGAGGAAGCGCGGGCGCTGTTGCGGCCCGCGTGCGGCGGATTATGACAGGAATCGCGGCGATCGCGGACTGTCGGCGAGCCCGTGCGCGGCTCGTGCGCCCGGGCTGAGCCCGGGCACCCTGGACATCAGGCGAGTTGCTGGTCGATGAAGGCCGTGAGTTGCGCCTTGCTCAGCGCACCGACCTTGGTGGCGGCCAGTTGGCCGTCCTTGAACAGCATGAGCGTGGGGATGCCGCGGATGCCGAACTTGGCCGGCACGTCGCGGTTGTCGTCCACGTTCAACTTGGCGACCTGCAGCTTGCCGTTGTAGGAGCCAGCCACCTCGTCGAGGATGGGGGCGATCATCTTGCACGGACCGCACCACTCGGCCCAGAAGTCCACCAGCACGGGGGCCTTGCTGTCCAGCACGTCGGCCTGGAAGGTCGCGTCGGATACGTGTTTGATGAGATCGCTGGCCATGATCGTCCTCGGAATCGGTAGGCGGGGGAGGTTACAGTTTCAGTGCGGGCGGCGAAGGAGACGACGGCTGAGCCGCGACCCACGCATGCCCCACATGAGCGGCCGCATTGTGACAGAAACCCCCATTTCATGACGCCCGCGCCCGCGAGACCTCACAGCGAGTCGGCCCTTGCCGCATCGGGATCGCCCGTGCGTTGCGACTGCGGTTCATGGCCCCTTGCCCTGGCACGCATCGACGCCGTGCTGCGCGAGCGTGGCGTGGCCGCCTCGCGCGCGGTGGTGCTGCTGCCGCACACCGCGCTGGGGGCCGAGGCGCGCCGTGCCTGGGCCGCGCTGCATGCGCAGGGCCATATTGCGCAGGGCCTCATGCCGCGTTTTGCCACGGCCCGGCAGTGGGCCGAGACCCTGTCGCCCTGGCGTGGCGGCCCCGAAGACTGGAGCCGTGATCCGGCGCGCGATGCGCTGGTGGCCGCCGGCTGGATCGACCGTGTGGTGCGCGAGCGCATCGACCCCGGGCTGCGCCGCGAACTCGTGGCGCGCCTGGTGGATGCGGCGGGCCTGCTCGCGCCGCTGGCCGCCGCACAAACCCCCGAACGGCGCCAGCCCTGGGCCGACGCCGCGCGCGATGCGCTGGCCCCGATCGGCGGCGCGAACACACGATGGGAAGGGCTGGTCGCTCACGTCGCGCTGGCCTGGATCGGCGCCTGTGCGTTCGATACCGATGTGTTGTGGTCGGAGCTTGCGCGGGCCGACGCCGATTTGCTGCTGCAACTGGCGGGCCACCAGGGCGATCCCCTTGCGGGCGCACTGATCAGCGCATGGGGCGACGCCGGCCTGCGGTTCACCTGGGGGCCGATGGACGCCCCGGCATGGTCGGCAGCACGCACGCACGCCTGCGCCGATTTCGAGCACGAGGCGATGAGTGCGGCCGCCTGCGTGATCGACCACCTCAATGCCGCGCGCTCGCCCGTGGCCTTGATCGCCAACGACCGCCTGCTCACGCGGCGCGTGAACGCGTTGTTGCTGGGTGCGGGTGTTCGCGTGCGCGACGAGGCGGGCTGGAAGCTGTCCACCACGCAGGCCGCCGCCGCCTTCATGGCGCTGCTGCGGGCCGCTGCTCCCCGTGCCAGCACCGATGAAGTGCTTGACTGGCTCAAGCTCGCGCCGGCCTTCGACGCCACGCTGGTGCGTCGCACCGAACTGGCGTTGCGGCGGCTGGGTGTGTCCTTGTGGGCTGCGGTGCCGCGCGAGCACCGGCCCGAGGGCGTGGACGCCCTGCTGGGCGCGTTGCATTTGCCACGGCCCCTGGTGCACTGGTTGCGCGACATCGACGCAGCCCTGCAAGCCAGCGGCCAGCGTCCCGTGCTCGAGGCCGACGCCGCGGGGCAACAACTGCTCACGCTGCTGCGCCTGGGCGAGGCCGCACACGAGCTCGACGGCCTGGGCGAAACGGCGGGCGAGGGCGCACAGCACCGCTGGAGCCTGTCCCGGTTCAGCGCCTGGGTGCGTGAGGTGCTGGAGGGTGCGGGCTTCCAGCCCGAGGCCGAGGGCGTGCCTCAGGTGGTGGTGCTGCCGTTGGCACAGCGCATGGGCCGCAGTTTTGCGGCGGTGGTGGCGCCGGGGTGCGACGAACGTCATCTGCCCGCCAGCCCAGAGCCGGGCGGCACCTGGACCCACGAGCAACGGTTGGCCCTGGGCCTTGCCGACCGCGAGGCGTTGCGCCAGGCGCACGCCTCGGCCTGGGCGTCGCTGTTCGACGGCACGCCGCTGGACGTGCTGTGGCGCCACCAGGACGGTGGCGACGTGCGCCTGCCCAGCCCGCTCGTCGAGGCCTTGGGCATCGAGCCCGGCAATCCCGCACTGGACAGGCGAACCATCGCACCGCAGGGAACGCCCTCGCCCGAGCCCAGCGCCCCCGATCTGATGCCCGAGCGCCTGTCCGCCAGCGCCTACGAAGACCTGCGCCGCTGCCCCTATCGCTTCTTCGCATTGCGTCAGTTGCGCTTGAGTGAAGCCGACGAACTCGACACCGAGGCCGACGCGCGCGACTTGGGCAACTGGTTGCACAACGTGCTGCGCACTTTTCACGAGCAAAGGCGCGACGCGCGCCCCGGTGTGGATGCCGACCGCACCGCACTGGATGCGATTGCCGAGGACGAGGCCGCGCGCATGGGCCTCACGCAGGAGGCCGGCGCGGCCGGTTTCCTGCCTTACCGAGCGCAATGGCCCGCCCTGCGCGAGGCCTACCTGCGCTGGCTGCAGGCACATGAGGCGCAGGGACACCGCTTTGTCGAAGCCGAGGCAGAGCACCAGGCGCGCGCTGGCCGCTGGCGGCTTCATGGCCGCATCGACCGCATCGACCACGGGCCCGATGGCCAGCCGCTGCTCATCGACTACAAGACCGAGAACCGCCAGAAGACGCGCGAACGCGTGAAGCTGCCGTTTGAGGACACGCAGCTTGCGTTCTACGCGGCCTTGCTCGGGGCGCCCGCAATGCGTGCGGGCTACCTCAGCCTCACGGACGGCCGCAGCGGTGGCGACGATGCCGCTCTGCTGGTGGAGCAAGACGAACTGCTCGCCGCGCGCGATGCCTTGCTCGACGGCGTCGCGCACGACCTCGATCGCATCGCGGCCGGAGCGCCCATGCCTGCGCTGGGCGAGGGCAGCACCTGTGAGCACTGCGCGGCGCGCGGCCTGTGCCGCAAGGACTTCCTGGCATGAGCGCGTTGGCCTACCGCATCGACGGCCAGCAGGTGCCGCCCGAGGCCTTCTACGCCCGCGCCTGCGACCCGGCACGCAGCGTGGCCATCGAGGCCTGCGCGGGAGCGGGCAAGACCTGGATGCTCGTCTCGCGCATCCTGCGCGCGCTGCTCGCGGGCGCTGCACCGCAGGACATCCTGGCCATCACGTTCACCAACAAGGCCGCGGGCGAGATGCGCGAGCGGCTGCAGCAGGAGCTCGCGCGCTGGGCGTCGCTGGACGATGAGCCCTTGTTGCAGGCCCTGTGCCAGCGGGGCCTTGCTGCGCCCGACGCCAGGCCCTTGCTGACCGCGGCGCGCGGGCTTCAGGCGCGGCTGCGCGCGCACGGCCGCCCGGTGCAGTTGATGACCTTTCACGGCTGGTTTGCCGCGCTGCTGCGGGCGGCGCCGCTGTCCTTGCTGCAGTCGCTCGGCCTGCCGCCGTCCTATGAGCTTCAGCAGGATGACGCGCCACTGATCGAGCGCACCTGGCCGCGGTTCTTCGCCGCCGTCGCGGCTGACGCGACCTTGCAGGCCGATTTCTTCGCCAGCGTTGCCGACATCGGCCGCCACAACACGCTGGAGGCGCTGCGCAAGGCCGCGGGCAAGCGCGTGGAGTTCACGTTGGCGGACGAAGCCGGCGTGGTGGAGACGTCGGTGGAGCCGTTCGAGGTGCGCCACGCCCAGTGGGCGGGGCTGGACCGCCCTGCGCTGTCGTTGTTGGGCGCTGTGGCGCGGCAGCGCTGGCAGGCGCGTGCGAGTGCTCTTGGCCTGGAGGCCAATGCCACGCCGCGCAAGGCCGCCGATGCGGTTGTCGATGCCTTTCTGTTGCCCGACGATGCACCGCACGCAGCCGAGCGCCTGGCGCGGCTGCGCAAGGCATTCTTCGTGAAGGACGAAGACCGCCTGAGCAAGAACCTGCAGAAGTTTGCCGCCGCACAGGAGGCCGAGGCCGAACTGCAGGCGCTGTGCTTGGCCGAGCGGCAGCACGCCGCCTGGAGCCACCACCAGCGCATGGTGCGACTCACGCGCGTGTTCATCACCTGCCTGGCCGAGCTCAAGCGCGAGCGCGGCTGGGTGGACATGAACGACGTGGAGGGCGCGGCGCGCCGGCTGCTGGGGGATGCCGAGCTCTCGGGCTGGCTGCAGCAGCGCCTGGATGCGCGCGTGCGCCATCTGCTCATCGACGAGTTCCAGGACACCAACCCCTTGCAGTGGCAGGCGCTGTACGGCTGGCTGTCGGCCTACGCAGGTGCTGGCTCGGGCGAAGCGCCCAGCGTCTTTCTGGTGGGCGACCCGAAGCAATCGATCTATCGCTTCCGCCGCGCCGAGCCGCAGGTGTTTCGCGCCGCGCAGGCCTTCGTGGTGCAGGGGCTTGGCGGCGCTCTGCTGGCCTGCGACCACACGCGCCGTTGCGCCGTGGCCGTGGTCGATGCGGTGAACACCGTGATGGCGCGCGCCGTGGCCGATGGCCAATACGGTGAGGCGGTCGGCGCGGCCTTTCGGGCGCACACCACGGACAGCCGCGAGCCGGGCGCCGTGCTGGCCCTGCCGCAGGTGCCGCGCAGTGCGCGGGTGCGCGCCGAAATCGATGCCGATGCCTGGCGCGACAGCCTCACGCAGGCGCGCCACGAGCCCGAGGACGCGATGAGCCAGATCGAGGCGCGCCAGGCGGCGGACTGGATCGCCGCTGAAATCAGCGCCGGCCGCGTGAGTGCCGACCAGGTGATGGTGCTGGCGCGCAAACGCGAGCGCCTGGGTTGGATGCACGAGGCGCTGCGCGAGCGCGGCATTGCCAGCGACGAACCGGAGAAGGCCGAACTGGCCGATGCCCCCGCGGTGCAGGACGTGATCGCGCTCATCGACGCCTTGGTGTCACCGGGGCACGACCTCAGCCTTGCGCGTGCGCTGCGCTCGCCGATCGGCGGCTGGAGCGACGACGATCTGGTACGCCTTGCGCAGCGCGTGCACAGCGCCCAGGCGGCGGGCGAAAGCACCACCTGGTGGGCCGAGTTGCAGGCGGTGGCGCAGGCCGACGACACAGCGCCCCACTGGCGCGAGACGGCTTCCCGCTGGGCCGCTTGGCAGGCTGCGCTGCTGGCGCTGCCGCCACACGATGCACTCAGCCGCATCGTCCGTGAGGGCGATTTGCTGGCGCGCTACGCGCAAGCGGCGCCGAAGGAGCAGCGGGCCGCCGTGCTGGCGCAACTGCAGGCGCTGCTGAGCCTGTCGCTGCAACACGAAGGCGGACGCTATCTCACGGCCTACCGCCTGGTGCGTGCGGTGCGCGCCGGCGGCCTCACGCTCGCGCCGGTGACCGCTCCTGGTGCCGTGCGTCTGCTCACCATCCACGGCGCCAAAGGGCTGGAGGCGCACACCGTCTTGTTGCTCGACACCCATGCCGTGCCCTCACGCCCCGAAAGCACCGGCGTGCTGATCGACTGGCCCGGCGAGGCGACCCATCCGCAGCGGTTCGTGTTCTTCACCAGCGAGAAAGCCGCGCCGCCGTGCGCCCAGGCGCTGCTCGATGCCGAACGACGCGCGCGATCGCTGGAAGAACTCAATGCCCTCTACGTGGCCATGACGCGCGCGGCCACCAGGCTCGTCGTCTCGCACTTCGAGCCGCACCAGGCACCCACCCAGGCCACCTGGTGGGATCGCCTGGCGGCGGTTGCGCCCGCGCTGGACGGCCCCGTGCCCGGCGCGACGTCGATGGCCGGCGAGGCCGAACCCTGGCCGCTCCCGACACTGCCCACCCTGCAGGTCGCCCCCGAACCCGTGCAGCGCGAGAGCGTGGCCGACGACGAAGCCACCCGCTGGGGCCAGGCAGTGCACCGCCTGCTGCAGTGGTGCCCGACGCCCGCTGCGGGGTTCGACTGGGACGAGACTCACCAGCGCGCCATCGAGCGTGCGCACGGGCTCGACGCCGTGCGCAGTGCCGCCGCGCTTGCCGCGGCGCGCCGCATCGTGCGCGGCGAAGCGGCCTGGGCCTGGGATCCTGCGCGCATCGAGCATTGGGGCAACGAGGTGGATCTGGTGCACCAGGGGCAAGCCCTGCGCATCGACCGCCTGGTGCGCGAGCGCGGCACCGGTGCCCGCAGCGGCGCATGGTGGGTCATCGACTTCAAATCGCACGAGGCGCCGCACACCGTTGCGGCGCACCGCGAGCAACTGCTCGGCTACCGCGCGGCGCTGCAGGCCAGTGAGCCCGACCAATCTGTGCGCCTGGCCTTCATCACGGCCCAGGGCCGTTTCATCGAACTGGACCCCGATACCCCATGAACCACGCCGACGTCGCCATCGTGGGGGGCGGGCCCGCGGGCCTCATGGCCGCCGAGGTGCTGTCGCAAGCCGGCCTCGCGGTGAGCCTGTTCGACGCCATGCCCTCGGTCGGCCGCAAGTTCCTGCTGGCGGGCAAGGGAGGCTTGAACCTCACCCACGCCGAAGCTTTCGACGCCTTCGTCTCGCGCCTCGGTGCGCGGGCGGATGCGCTGCGGCCCATGCTCGAACGCTTCGGCCCGCAACAGGTGCGTGAATGGGCCGAGGGGCTGGGCATTGCCACGTTCGTGGGCAGTTCGCGGCGCGTGTTCCCCACCGACATGAAGGCCGCGCCACTGTTGCGCGCCTGGCTGCACCGCCTGCGGCACCCGGCGCCCGGTGGGGTGCCGGTGCGCTTTCACATGCGCCATCGCTGGCAGGGTTTCGCCCCCGATGGCTCACTGCGCTTCAGCACGCCCGACGGCGAGGCAACCGTTTCCACGCGCGCCACCTTGCTGGCGCTGGGCGGTGCCAGCTGGCCGCGGCTGGGTTCCGACGGTGCCTGGGTGCCCTGGCTGCGCGATGCGGGCATTGAGGTGGCTGCAATCGAGCCCAGCAACTGCGGCTTCGATGTGGCGGGCTCGGGTGTGCACGGCGCCACCGAGGGCTGGAGCGCGCTGTTCACCACGCGGTGGGCCGGTCAACCTTTCAAGACCGTGGCGCTCGCGCTCGATGCACCCGGTGAGCGGCACTGGCACCGCGGCGAATTCGTGGCCACGGCCAGCGGCGTCGAAGGCAGCCTGGTCTATGCGCTGTCGGGCGCGCTGCGCGAGCGCATCGCCACGGACGGTTCAGCAACCCTGTGGGTCGATCTGCTGCCCGACCACAGCGCCGAACGCGTGCAGGCCGCGGTGGCCCATCCGCGTGGCTCGCGCAGCCTTTCCAGCCACCTCAAAGGCCGCCTGGGCCTGGACGGCATCAAGCTCGCGTTGCTCAATGAATGCCTGGACCGCGAGGCCATGCACGAGCCCATGCGCCTGGCCGCCGCCATCAAGGCCTTGCCGCTCAGGCTGCTGCGCTCCCGCCCCGTGGCCGAGGCCATCAGCAGCGCAGGCGGTGTGCGCTTCGAAGCGCTCGACGCACACCTCATGGCGCGCTCACGCCCCGGCCTGTTCGTGGCCGGCGAAATGCTCGACTGGGAGGCCCCCACCGGCGGCTATCTGCTCACGGCGAGCCTGGCCAGCGGTGTATGGGCGGGGGAGGGCGTGTTGCGCTTTGTGGGGCGCACGCGAGGATGAAATAAGGTGACGAGCCTTGACCCCGGCACTGGCTTCACGGTTAGGGCTGCTTGGTTCCCCACCTGACCCGGTTGGCCGCTTCACCATGCGGGAAGGCCCGTCGCTGGTGATTGTAGGCGACGGCTGTAAAGCCCTCATGAAGGCGTGGACCCCCCGCATAGAATCGCCCGCATGTCTTACGTCGTTCTGGCCCGCAAGTACCGCCCGCGCAATTTCCGCGAGATGGTGGGCCAGGGGCATGTGGTGCAGGCGCTGTCCAATGCGCTGCAGAGCCAGCGGCTGCACCATGCCTACCTGTTCACCGGCACGCGTGGCGTGGGCAAGACCACCGTGTCGCGGATCCTGGCCAAGTCGCTCAACTGCGTGGGGGCCGACGGGCAGGGCGGCATCACGGCCGAACCGTGCGGTGTGTGCCAGACCTGTACCGACATCGACGCCGGTCGATTTGTCGACTACACCGAGCTTGACGCCGCCTCCAACCGCGGCGTGGACGAGGTGCAGTCGCTGCTGGAACAGGCGGTCTACAAACCGGTGCAGGGGCGCTTCAAGGTTTTCATGATCGATGAGGTGCACATGCTGACCAACACCGCGTTCAACGCGATGTTGAAGACGCTGGAGGAGCCGCCCGAGTACCTAAAGTTCGTGCTCGCCACGACCGACCCGCAGAAGGTGCCCGTCACCGTGCTGTCGCGCTGCCTGCAGTTCAACCTGCGGCCAATGGCACCCGAGACCGTGGCCGAGCACCTGCAGCAGGTGCTGCAGGCCGAGCAGGTGAATGCCGAGCCGGCGGCGTTGCGCCTGCTGGCGCGCGCCGCGCGCGGCTCCATGCGTGACGCCCTTTCGCTCACCGACCAGGCCATTGCTTTTGGCAACGGCCAGTTGCTGGAAGCCCCGGTGCGCCAGATGTTGGGCGCGGTGGACCGCGGCCACGCATTCCGCCTGATCGATGCACTGGCGCAGGGCGACGGCGCGACCGTTGTGCAGACCGTCGAAGCGTTGCGCCTGAACGGCCTCAACGCCGCCTCCACGCTGGAGGAGATGACAGGCGTGCTGCAGCGCATGGCGGTGCACCAGAGCGCGCCCGAGGCACTGGGCGCCAGCACCGACCCCGACGAGCAGCAGATCGCGCAACTGGCGCTTGCGTTGCCGGCCGACGAGACACAACTGCTCTACAGCCTGTGCCTGCATGGCCGTGCCGAGCTGGGCCTGGCACCCGACGAATACGCCGGGCTGACCATGGTGCTGCTGCGCCTGCTGGCCTTCAAGCCCGCGGGCACGGCAGAAAAAAAAACTTCACTGAAATCCGCTGAACCGCGGGCAACGACGCGCAGCGCAGGCGCGCCGGCGTTGCCGGCGATGGCCGCCGTGGCCGCATCGGTTCAGCCGACCGTTCGGGCAGCGCCTCTCGCGACGCCTGCGCCGGCTGCTCCGGTCGTCCAAGGCGCGTTCATCGCTGCGCCTCAGGCCGCCCCAGCCGTTGCTCCAAGGCCCACGGTGCCCGAGGCGGCCCCCGTGGTGCCGCCGGCCGAAGCGCCCGCGGCCCTGGCGGCGGCTGCCCCACGCCACACTCCTTCCGACGAGCCGCCCGCCGACGATGCCCCCTGGCCCGAGCCCGAGGACGATGCGCCGCCCTGGGATGCACTGCCTGCGGCACCCGCACCCGCACCCGCGGCCCGGGCCGCGCCGCGCGTGGTGCAAGTGCCCGTGCGTGATGCCGGCTTGCCCGGCCGCCTGGATCAGCCGCGTCCGAGCACACCGCTGGTGCCCACGCCCGAGGGCGGGTTCTGGGCAGACGTGGTGCAACAGTTGATCGACGCTGGCGCCGTCTCGGCCCTGGTGCGCGAGCTTGCCCTGCAGTCCCAGCTGATCGCGCGCGAGGGCGCGCGCTGGGCCTTGCGCATCGAGCGCGAATCGCTCAACCAGGGCAGCAACCGCGAGCGGCTGGCCGCAGCGCTGCAGTCCATCGGCCACACCGTGGAGCTGGTGGTCGAGCAGGGCGTGGTGAGCGATTCGCCGGCGCGGCGCAACGCCGCCGAGGCCGAGCGGCGCCAGCGCGAGGCCGAGCAGCACATCCTGGCCGATCCGTTCGTGCAGACGATGATGCGCGAGTTCGGCGGCACAATCGTTCCCGGCTCGCTCAAGCCACTGACTTCACACTGATTTCCAAGGATTTCCCCCATGTTCAACAAAGGACAACTCGCCGGCCTGATGAAGCAGGCGCAGGCCATGCAGGACAACCTCAAGAAGGCGCAAGAGGAACTGGCGCACATCGAGGTGACCGGCGAGTCCGGCGCGGGCCTCGTGAAGGTCGTCATGACCTGCAAGCACGACGTGCGACGTGTCACCATCGACCCCAGCCTGCTGGCAGACGACAAGGACATGCTCGAGGATCTGGTGGCCGCCGCTTTCAATGCCGCGGTGCGCAAGGCCGAGGAGACCAGCAACGAGAAGATGGGCAAGCTCACCGCCGGCATGCCGGGCCTGCCCCCGGGCATGAAGTTCCCGTTCTGAGCGCAGCGCCGTCTTGGCCGACAACCGTTCGCTCGAACGCCTGATCGACGCGCTGCGCCGATTGCCCGGCGTGGGCGTGAAGTCCGCGCAACGCATGGCGTTTCATTTGCTGCAGCACGACCGGGAGGGCGCACAACGCCTGGCCGGCGCACTCAGCGAGGCCGTGGGCAGCGTGCGCCATTGCGAGCGTTGCCACACCTTCACCGAAGACAGCATCTGCCCCACCTGCCGGGACCCGCGACGCGACCGCAGCCTGCTTTGCGTGGTGGAAACCCCCGCCGATCAGGCGGCGATGGAGCGCACCGGCGCCTACAAAGGCCTGTATTTCGTGCTGATGGGCAAGCTCAGCCCGCTCGATGGCGTGGGGCCACGCGAGATCGGGCTGGACAAGCTGTTTGCGCGGGTTGACGAACCCGACCCCGAGGCCCCGCTGCGCGAGGTCATCCTGGCCACCAACTTCACGGCCGAGGGCGAAACCACCGCGCATGTGATCGCGCAGGCGCTCAAGGACAGGGGTCTGCAGGTCACGCGCCTGGCGCGTGGCGTGCCGGTGGGCAGCGAGCTCGAATACGTCGACCTCGGCACCATCGCGCACGCCCTGGTCGACCGGCGCTGAGCGGCGCCCGCCGCACGAAGGCCCGCTGCAGGGCGTCCAGCGACATTCCGTGCTCGGTGTAAACCCGCTCGGGACTCCACCGGATGGCATGGGCGCGCATGCGCCCTAACCTTGAACCCGCATGAACCACACACATCGGGGAAGGAACGCCAGGCCATGTTGAACCGCCGCCAATGGAGCGCTGCCTGCGCGGGCCTTGCGCTCGGCGCTGCGGGACCGCTGGCGCGTGCGCAAGCCCCGGCCGCGTCCACGTCTGCGCGCACCGCGGCCTTGCCGCCGAAGCTGGTCGAGACGCGCATCGTCATCGCGCTGGACCACCGCCTCGCACTCTCCCATCTGCCGCTCACGTTGGCAGAGCAGTTGCACTACTTTCGCGAAGAGGGCCTGGACGTCGAGCTGCGTGAGTTTGCCGACGCCCAGCAGGCCATTGCCGCTGTGCATGGGCGCGCGGCCCATGTGTGGTGCGGCGCTTTTGGTCAGGTGCTCGCGCCGCCCCTGCGTGGGCAGGGCTGGCAGAGTTTCGTGGTGCAGGCGCGTGCACCGCAGGTGGCCCTGGGGGTGTCGGCCAAGGCCATGCCCGGGTTCCGTGGTGCCGCCGATCTGCGTGGCCGACGCGTGGGTGTGCGGGCGAACGATCCGATGTGCCTGCAATTGCTGCAGGCCGTGCTGCGGCGCGACGGGGTACGCGCCGACGAGTTGCAGGTGCTTCCCCAGGCCAGCCCGCTGCAGGCCCTGCAGGCGCTGCGCTATGGGCAGCTGGATGCGCTGAGCCATACCGACCCCGTCATCACCCAACTGGAGCAACAGGGCGAATTGCGTGTGGTGGCCGATACACGCAATCTGCGCGGCACGACGGAGGTCTTCGGCGGCCCGGTGCCGGTGGGCTGCCTGAGCGCGCCGGCCGAATTCATCGAACAGTTTCCGCGCGTGACACAGGCACTCACCGATGCGCTGGTGCACGCGCTCAAGTGGCTCCAGACGGCAGGCCCGTCGGACCTCATCAAGACCGTGCCGGAGAGCCACTTCCAGGGCGACCGCGCACTCTACCTGGCCGCTGTGGAGCGCAGCCGCGAGGCCTGGACGCCGGATGGCCTGATGCCCAAGGGCGGCCCGGAGACCGCACTGCGCATGACAGCGCTCAAGCCCCTGGCGCCGGTCGATTTGGCGCGCAGCTACACCAACGCCTTTGCCGCCCGGGCCAAAGAGCGCTTTCGCGCCTGACAGAAGGCGGCTCGCGGGCTCAGTTCTTCGCGGCCTTGCGGGCGCTGCCCGTCGCCACCCGCGTCTTGCTGGTCGATGCCACCGGTTTCTTGCGTGTCTGGGTGGCCTTTGCCACTGGCTTCTTGCGCGCCGAGCCCTTGGCAACGGCCGGTTTGACGCGCGCCGGCAGATACAGCGTGAGGCGTTGGCCGGCTTTGAGGCCGCTGGTGACACCCAGGCCGTTCCAGTTGGCCACTTGTGTCGGATTCAGGCCGTGGCGGCGCGCCAGCCGGGTGAGGTTGTCGCCTTTGCGGGCCTTGACCACCACGCGCCGCGCATTGGCCTCCGGTTGCAGGTTCAACCTGCCGTTGTCGGCCACATGGGCGGGGACGTCGCGGTCCAGCCGCCCGTTGCGGGGCACCAGCAGGCTGGAGCCGGCGCGCAGGCGCATGCGCGGCGGGATGTTGTTGACCGAGCGCAGCTCCGCCTCGCTCATGTCCATGAGGTTGGCGGCCTCGGCAGCGCTCATGGTGCGCGGCACCACCCAGGCCGTCCAGCTGGCCAGCGGCCCGGTGTGTGCCTGCAGGTTGCGCTGGAAGATGGTGGCGTTGTCCCACGGCAGCAGCACGTAGGGCGTGCCGGCGGCCATCACCACCGGATGTTTGAGCGAGGGGTTGAGCAGCCGGAAGTCGGCCTCGCTCACCTCGGCCAGGCGGGCGATGACAGCGACATCCATGTCGCGCTCGATCGGCACCGCGTCGAAGAACGGGTGGTTGCCGATGTCGGGCAAGGTGGCGCCAAAGCGCTGCGGCGCGGCGACGATGTTCTTCACCGCCTGCAGTTTGGGCACGTAGTGGCGCGTCTCGGCCGGCATGTCCAGGTCGAGGTAGCCGGTGGGGCGCCCGGCACGCTGGTTGCGCGTGATGGCGCGGTTCACATTGCCCTGGCCCCAGTTGTAGGCGGCCAGCGCGAGGTGCCAGTCCCCGAAACGGCCGTGCAGTTGTTCCAGGTAGTCCAGTGCCGCGCGCGTGGAAGCCAGCACGTCGCGGCGGTCGTCGCGGAACATGTTCTGCTTGAGGTCGAACGAGGCGCCGGTGGCGGGCATGAACTGCCACATGCCGGCCGCGCGTGCGCTGGAGACGGCGGTGGGGTTGAAGGCGCTCTCGATGAAGGGCAGCAAGGCGAGTTCCATGGGCAAGCCGCGCCGCTCGATCTCTTCGACGATGTGGAAGAGGTAGCGGCTGGAACGCTCGGTCATGCGCTGGATGTAGTCCGGCCGCGAGACGTACCACTGCTCATGCTGACGCACCAGTTCGTCGTCCAGGTCGCGCATGGCCAGGCCCCGGCGGATGCGCTCCCACAGGTCGGCCGGTGCGGCCAGCGTGGCCACGACCGGTGTTTCGGTGGTGGCCACGGCAATCGTGCTCAGTGGCACGTTGGCCGGCAGGCGTTGGGCAGGGCCGCGAAGCGCGGGTTCGCCCGTGGGGGTGGCGCTGGCACTGCCGGCATCGGTGCCGCCGGGTGCCCGGCTGTCGATCGGCGCCACGGTACTCGCACAGCCAGCGAGCAGAAGCAATGTCAGTGCGGCACTGGCGGCCAGGCGGACCGCATGGCGGACGCCGCGGGTGTGCGGCGTGCGCCTGGAAGGCGGGGAACAGGTCATCGGAAAACGTTCTTCCATTCGCGCAGCGTGGCAAGCACCGAGACGGGGTCGATGCCGCTGTCGGGTGTCTGTTCCTGTGCGGCTTTCACCACCGCAGGCTCGCTCGTGCGCAGAAAAGGGTTGATGGCGCGTTCGGTGTCGATCGAGCTTGGCAGGGTCGGTTCCCCGCGCGCGCGCAGGGCCTGGCATTGCGCCAAGTAAGCCTGCAGGGCGGCGTTGCCGGGCTCCACCGCCGCCGCAAAGGCCAGGTTGGAGAGGGTGTATTCGTGCGTGCAGCACACGCGTGTGTTGCCGGGCAGTGCGGCCAGCCGCGTGAGCGACTCGTGCATCTGTGCCGGCGTGCCCTCGAACAGGCGGCCACAGCCGCCCGAGAACAATGTGTCGCCGCAGAACACCAGCGGCCGGGCGTCGACCGCGGCGCAGAAATAGGCGATGTGCCCGGCTGTGTGGCCGGGGACGTTGATGACCTCGAAGCGCAGGCCCAGGGCGTCGACGTGTTCGCCGCCGCCCACGCGTTGCAACGGTTCGGGCATGGTTTCGAAGGCCGGACCGATCACGCGCGCGCCGGTGGCCTCGCGCAGTTCGGCCACGCCGCCGGTGTGGTCGGCGTGGTGGTGGGTGATGAGGATGGTGTCCAGCCGCAGGCCCAGGCGTTCAAGCGTCTGGCGCACGCCGCTGGCTTCACCCGGATCGACCACGAGCGCGCGCTCGCCGTCGTGCAGCATCCAGATGTAGTTGTCGTTGAAGGCCGGGATCGGGATCAGGTGCATGGGGCCGGCGGGCAAGGGGCGTGTAGAGTGCGTGGTCGCTCGAAACAGCCCGAAGTGTCGCAGACATTGCCCCCATGACCGAGAACCTCCAGAGCCTGACCGAGTGGTTCGCGACCCCGCCCGGCCAGTACCTGCTGGCCTGGGAGCAGGACCGCCTCGACCTGGCGGTGGCCGACGTGTTCGGCTTCAACGCGGTGCAACTCGGCCTGCCGCAACTGCAGGCGCTGCGCGCCAACCGCATGCCGCACCGATGGCTGGCGTTGCACGAGGAAGTCGCGGGCGATGGCGTGAGCGCCGCCTTGGTGACCGACGCTGCCGCGTTGCCGTTTCCGGCGTCGTGCCTGGACCTCGTGGTGCTGCCGCACACCCTGGAATTCAGTGCCGACCCGCACCATGTGCTGCGCGAGGTCGAACGCGTGCTGGTGCCCGAAGGGCGCGTGGTGATCTGCGGCTTCAACCCCGCAAGCCTGTGGGGCCTGCGCCAGGGCCGTGCGCGGCTCATGCAGCGGCTGGGCGTGCGCGCGATGGGCGCCTCCAGGCTGTACCTGCCCGAGTCGGGCGCCTTCATCGGCCCCTGGCGGTTGCGCGACTGGCTGCGCCTGCTGGGGCTGGAAATCGAGAGCGAGAACTACGGCTGCTACCGCCCGGCGGTGCGAAGCGACCAATGGCTGCAACGCAATGCCTGGATGGACCGCGCCGGGGCGCGCTGGTGGCCGATCTTCGGCGCGGTGTACTTCGCGGTGGCGGTCAAACGCGTGCGCGGCATGCGCCTGCTCGGGCCGGCCTGGAAGCCCCGCCGCGCAACGGCCACGGCACCGGTGTCGATCGCCAACCGCCGATGACATGCAAACACCTCCGCCGCGCCCCCGGGTTGCAGCGCCTTCTGCCGGCACCCCGGCACTGATGGAAAATTTGTCGAACTACTTTCGGGAGACCGCTTCTTGAACCACGTGGTGATCTACACCGACGGCGCCTGCAAGGGCAACCCCGGCCCGGGCGGCTGGGGCGCATTCCTGCGCAGTGACGGCCATGAAAAGGAGTTGTGGGGTGGCGAGCGCAACACCACCAACAACCGCATGGAACTGATGGCCGTCATCGAGGCACTGTCGGTGCTCAAGCGCCCTTGCACGGTGGACCTCTACGTCGACAGCGAGTACGTTCGCAAGGGCATCACCGAGTGGATTCACGGCTGGAAGAAGAAGGGTTGGGTCACGGCGGCGAAGCAGCCGGTGAAGAACGCTGAGCTCTGGCGGCAACTGGACGCCTTGGTGCACGACGGCACCCACAAGATTGCCTGGCATTGGGTCAAGGGCCATTCGGGCGATCCGGGCAACGAGCGCGCCGACGCGCTGGCCAACCGGGGCGTTCCCGTGTGACGCGTGGCACGGAAAATCCCCGCGCGGCCCTCAGTCGGCGTGTGCGGATTTACCCCACATTCACAAGCAGGCGACACAATGTCGGCCACCGTAAGCACAGCAACCGTCCGCACGCGCGGGCGGTCCCCCCGATGCAAGTGAGAAAACAATGGCAAAACCTTCCCTGACTGCCGTGGTCGCGGTGCTCGGTCTGGCCGTGGCAGTGGGTGCCGCCTGGTGGTGGCAACAGCGGCCGCAAGGCTCCGCCACTGACGCCGGCACTGCGGTCGGCTCACGCGCCAGCGCCGGATCTGCCCCCGCTGGCACCCCCGCCGGTGGCGGCGCGCCGGCCAGCGTGGAGGTTGTGTCCGTGAAAACCGCCCGCCTGCAGGACGACGCCCAGGCCGTGGGTTCGCTGCGTTCGCGCCAGAGCGTCACGCTCAAACCGGAGACCGCCGGCCGCGTTTCGCGCATCGCATTTGCCGACGGCTCCACGGTGCGTCGCGGGCAGTTGCTGGTGCAGCTCGACGACACGCTGCAGCGCGCCGAACTCAGCCAGGCGCAGGCGCAGCTGTCGATCGCGCGCGCCAACCTCAAGCGCAACGAGGAGCTGCTGGCGCAGAACTTCGTGGCCGCGCGCGTGGTGGACGAAAGCCGCGCCGCACTGCAGGTGGCCGAGGCCCAGGTCGATCTGGCGCAGGCGCGGCTGCAGCGCATGCGCATCACCGCGCCCTTTGACGGCACCCTGGGTCTTCGCAGCATCAACCTCGGCCAGTACGTGAAGGACGGCGATGAGCTTGTGAACCTGGAAGACACCTCGAAGCTGACGGTCGATTTCCGCCTGCCCGAGCGTTACCAGAACCGCCTGGCGCCGGGGCAGGGCGTGCAGGTGCAGCTCGACGCCTTGCCGGGCAAGCGCTATGACGCGCGGGTGATCGCCATCGACCCGCTGCTGGACGCCAATGGCCGCTCGATCTCCGTGCGTGCCGAGATGCCGACCGCGCCGGGCGATGGCCTGCGCCCCGGCATGTTCGCCCGGGTGCTGATCGTGTTCTCGGTGGACGATCGCGCGCTGGTGGTGCCCGAAGAAGCCCTGGTTCCGCAGGGCGGGCGACAGTTTGTCTACGTGCTCGACGAGCAGGGCCAGGGTGATGCGCGCAAGCGCGTCTCGCGCCGCGTGGAGGTGGAGCTGGGCGTTCGCCGTGGCGCGGAGGTCCAGATCACCCAGGGCCTCAAAGAGGGCGACACCGTGGTGGTGGCGGGGCAGCAGCGCCTGCAGCGTGACGGCACCGCGGTGCGCGTGATCGACATGGCCGCCGGTGCCGCCGGCACCGTCGCCAACTGAACCCGAACCCACCCGACCATCCCCGGAGACCCGGATGCAACTGCCTGAAGTCGCCATTCGCCGCCCGGTGTTCGCCACCGTGCTGTCGCTGCTCGTCGTGCTGGTGGGGCTGGTGTCCTTCAACGGCCTGTCGGTTCGCGAATACCCGCGTATCGATGAACCCACGGTCACCGTCAGCACGCGTTTCGGTGGTGCCTCCAGCGAGGTGGTCGAGTCGCAGGTGACCAAGGTGCTGGAGGATTCGCTCGCCGGCATCGAGGGCGTGGACATCATCACCTCCATCAGCCGCCAGGAGCAGAGCCAGATCACGGTGCGCTTCAAGCTCGAGCGCGACCCCGATGCCGCTGCCGCCGACGTGCGCGACAAGGTCAGTCGCGTGCGCCAGCGCCTGCCCGACGACGTGGACGAGCCCACCATCGCCAAGGTCGAGGCCGACGCCACGCCGGTGATCTGGCTGGCACTCAACTCCGACACCGTGTCCTCGCTGGAGCTCAGCGACCTGGCCAACCGGCTGATCAAACCGCGCCTGCAGACGGCTCCCGGCGCGGCCGACGTGCGCATCTGGGGCGAGCGCCGCTATTCGATGCGCATCTGGCTCGACCCGGACCGCCTGGCCGCCTATGGCCTCACGGTGCAGGACGTCGAGGACGCGCTGCGCCGCTCCAACCTGGAAGTGCCGGCGGGGCGCATCGAAAGCTCGCAGCGCGAGTTCAACGTCACCGCCGCCACCGACGTGCAGACGCCCGAGCAGTTCCGCGAAATCGGCATCCGCACCGTCAACGGCCAGACCATCCGCATCGGCGATGTGGCCCGGGTGGAGCAGGCGCCGCAGGACGAGCGCGTCTCCGTGCGCTACAACGGCCGCGACGCCGTTTCGCTGGGCGTGATCCGTCAGGCCACGGCCAACCCGCTGGAGCTCTCCGCCGCGGTGCAGGAGATGCTGCCGCGCATCGAGGAGGAGCTGCCGCAGGGCGTGCGCATCGAGGTCGCCAACGACAACTCGATCTTCATCGACCGCTCGATCAAGGCCGTCTACACCACCATCGCCGAGGCCGTGGTGCTGGTGGCGCTGGTCATCTTCGTGTTCCTGCGCACGCTGCGCGCATCGGTCATCCCGCTGGTGACGATTCCGGTCAGCCTGATCGGCTCGTTCGCGCTGATGGCGCTGTTCGGCTTCTCCATCAACACCCTCACCCTGCTGGCGCTGGTGCTGGCCATCGGCCTGGTGGTGGATGACGCCATCGTCATGCTGGAGAACATCTACCGCCACATCGAGGAGGGCATGAAGCCCTTCGACGCGGCCATCAAGGGCGCGCGCGAGATCGGTTTCGCCATCATGGCCATGACGCTCACGCTGGCCGCGGTGTACGCGCCACTGGCCTTCACTCCCGGGCGCACCGGCCGCCTGTTCGCCGAGTTCGCGCTGGCGCTGGCCGGCGCTGTGGTCGTCTCGGGGTTCGTGGCACTCACGCTCTCGCCCATGATGTGCTCCAAGCTGCTCAAGCACGTGGACAACCCGGGCCGCTTCGACCGCTTCATGGAACGCGTGCTGGTGCGCATCAACAACGGCTACGACCGTCTGCTGGCGCTGTCGCTCAATGTGCGCTGGCTGGTGGTGGGGGTGATGCTGGCCAGCGCCGGCGCCAGCTGGTGGTTGCTGCAGGCCACGCGCTCCGAGCTGGCGCCGATGGAAGACCGTGGCGTGGTGCTGGCCAACATCAATGGCCCCGACGGTGCCACGCTGGCATACACGCAGCGCTACGTGAATGCCATCGAGAAGATGGCGCAGGAGCAACCCGAGTTCGACCGCATCTTCGCCGTGGTGGGCAACCCGTCGGTGGCGCAGGGCAGTGTGGTGATGCGCGGCAAGGCCTGGGAAGACCGCGAGCGCACCACCATGGAGATCGCCCGCGCCATTGCGCCCAAGATGGCCGCGCTGCCGGGCATCAGCGCGTTTCCGATCACGCCGCCGTCGCTCGGCCAGGGCTTTCGCGAGCGCCCGCTCAACTTCGTCATCGTCACCAGCGACAGCTACGAGAACCTCTCGGGCGTCGTGCGGCGATTTCAGGAGCGCATCGCACAGAACCCGGGCATCGTGCAGGTGGACACCGATCTGCGCCTGAACAAACCCGAGATCCGCATGGACGTGGACCGCGAACGCGCGGCCGACATGGGTGTGAGCGTGGACGCCATTGCGCGCACCGTGGAGACCATGCTCGGCGGACGCATCGTCACGCGCTACAAGCGTGACGGCGAGCAGTACGACGTGGTGGTGCAGACGGTCTCGGCCAACCGCAGCACGCCGGAGGACATCGACCGCCTGTTCGTGCGCGGCCGTGGCGACGCGATGATTCCGCTGGCCTCGCTGATCTCCACGCGCGAGGTGGTGGTGCCGCGCGAACTCAACCACTTCGGCCAGCGGCGCAGCGCATCCATCACGGCCAACATCTCGCCCGAGTACTCGCTGGGCGAGGCGTTGGACTTCATGGAGGAGATCGCCGCCGAGATCCTGCCCGCGGGCTACGCCACCGATCTCAACGGCCAGAGCCGCGAGTTCCGCAACGCCTCGGGTTCGCTGGCGCTGGTGTTCGTGTTGTCGTTGCTGTTCATCTACCTGGTGCTGTCGGCCCAGTTCGAGAGTTTCGTCGACCCGTTGATCATCATGTTGTCGGTGCCGCTGTCGATGCTCGGTGCCTTGCTCGCACTCAAGCTCACCGGTGGCACGCTCAACGTGTTCAGCCAGATCGGTTTGATCACACTGGTGGGGCTGATCACCAAGCACGGCATCCTGATCGTGGAGTTTTCCAACCAGTTGCGCGAGCAGGGGCTGGAGAAGCTCGAAGCGGTGAAAAAGGCTGCCGGTCTGCGGCTGCGCCCGATCCTGATGACCACCGGCGCCATGGTGCTGGGCGCCATCCCGTTGGCGCTGGCCAGCGGCGCGGGCGCCGAGAGCCGTCAGCAGATCGGCTGGGTGATCGTGGGCGGCATGTCGGTGGGCACGCTGCTCACCATCTTCGTGGTGCCCACCATGTACACGCTGCTCTCACGCATGAAGTCGCACCAGCCGGCGCATCCGGTGATGCACGAAGAAGTGCATACGTCCGAGGTGATTCCGGCGAAGTGAGGTTGTTGGGGCGCGGGGGGCTTCGCTCGTTGTACCTCGCTGACGCTCGCGGTCGCGCAGTACCCGTCGGCCACAAGCGTGCGCGAGGTGCTCCGCGCGCAATGCCCTGCTTAAATCAACGGATCCAGCTTCACGATCACTAGCGACATGTTGTCGCCCGTGCCGCGCGCACGCGTGCGCGCCTTCTGGATCAGGAACTCGCAGGCCTCGCGCGGCGAGAGCATGGCGATGGTGCTGGCCAGTTCTTCGGGTGAGAAGTAGTGCCAGATGCCGTCGCTGCAGGCCATGAGCGCGTCGCCGGCGTTGAGCTTGTTCACCGCATGCAGATCGAGCGGCGGCTCGTTCTCGGTACCCAGGCAACCCATCAGGATGTTGGCGTGCGGGTGATCGAGCGCCTCCTGTTCGGAAATCTCACCCTGATCGACCAGCGTCTGCACGTAGGAGTGGTCCAGTGTGCGGTGCAGCAGCTTGCCCTGGCGGAAGTGATACACGCGCGAATCGCCGGCGTGGATCCAGTGGCTCTCGCCGTTGGGCAACAGCATGAAGGCCGCGACGGTGCTGTGGGGTTCCTGCTCGGCCGAGACCGCGGTGAGCTTGATCACCATGTGCGACTCGTTGACGATCTGCTTGAGCAGCGCGCGTGGGTCGTCGGTCTCGGGGTCGAAACGGTCGAACAGCTGTTTGGCCGTCAGCATCACCTGGTCGGAGGCCTTTCGCCCGCCGCTGCGCCCGCCCATGCCGTCGGCCAGCACCGCCAGCAGACAATTGGACACGCGCATGTGCTGCAGCAGGTTGACCTGATCCTGCTGGTAGTCGCGGTCGCCCTTGTGGATGCCGGTCGATGCCTGGATGCGATAGCCTTTGGTCATGGGATGGCGTTCGTTGAAAGGGCTGGCAGCGTTGGGCGCAATGGTATCCCTTTCTCGTTGGCTTCCCTGTGAGGAATCTTTGCTTTGTCCGAGCTGATCGCGCACGTGCAGGCCGCCCTGGCCGCTGACGGCCCACTCGCGCGCGCCTGGCCCGGTTGGCATGCCCGCGGGCCGCAGCGCCGCATGGCGCTGGCGGTGGCTTCCACGCTGCAAGAGGGTGGTGTGCTGCTGGCGCAGCAAGCCACGGGCAGCGGCAAGACGCTTGCCTACCTGTTGCCTGTGCTGCTGTCGGGGGCGCGGGCCGTTGTGGCCACGAGCACCCAAGTGCTCCAGCACCAGCTGGCCGCGGGTGAGCTGCCGCGCCTGGCCCAGGCGCTCGGGTTGCCGGTGCGCGCGGCGGTGCTCAAGGGTCGCGGCCGATATGTTTGCCTGCAGCGCGTGCAGGAGGCTGTGCAGCGCGGCCCGAGGCCAGGCGCGTTGCAGCAGCACGCCCGCTTGCGGGAGGTGTTCGAGTGGGCGCAGCGCTCGCGTGAAGGCGATCTGGATGAACTGACCACGTTGGCCGACGACCCGGCCCTGCGCGCCGTGGTGGTGTCCACCAGTGAAAGCTGCCTGCGCCAGGCGTGTCCGCGCTGGAGCGACTGCCACGTCGAACGCGCACGGCGCCGTGCTGGCGAAACCGACGTGGTGGTCATCAACCACGCCTTGTGGCTCAGTGAGTTGCGGGCCAGGCGACACGGCCGTTCGACCGGCGTGCCGAGCGCTCCCGTGCTGGTGTTCGATGAGGCACACGCGCTGCGCGAACAGGTCCAGCACTGGCACACGTCACGCGCCAATGCGCTGGCCATCGCCCGCTTCTGGCGCGATGTAGAGGAACTCACCCGCGGGCCTGCGCGCGGCGCCGCCCCCTGGGCCGCTTTGGCGCTGCAGGGTCAGCGATCGCTGCGCTCGCTGGCGCTGGCGTTGCATGCGGATGTGTCGCGCGAAGGGCTGCAGCCCTGGCCGCCCGCGCCAACGGCGTTGGCCCGCGAACTGGGTGTCGCCTTGCAGATGGCACACCGGGCACTGTGCAGCGCGCAGGGCAGCGACGTGCGACTGGCTGCCCTGGGCGAGCGCGCCGTCGGCTTCGCCGGCGTGCTGCAAGCCGTGCTGGCGCCAGCCGACGGCGACAGCGCCTGGCTGGATTGGCGCGACCCCGGGCGCTGGGCGCTGGTGCGACCGGGTGCCGACGCGGACCCGGCCGCCGCGCACGAGTTGGCCACGGGCACCGCGTGGGGCGCGCGCAGCGTGGTGCACACATCGGCCACGCTGGGCGACGAGCCCGGGCTGCATTGGCACCGCGACGCGCTGGGGCTGCGCGCCGCAGCGCCGGTTCGCGTCCTGCCGCTGGATGATGAGCCGCCTTTGCCGGGCGCGGCCTGGCACGTGCCGCCGGGGCTGCCCGAACCCTCGGAGCCGGGCCATGCGCAGGCGCTTGCGCTGCGCATGGCCGCCTGGGCGCACCGGCTGGACGGCCACGCCCTGGTGCTCACCACCACCCGGCGCGCCGCGCTGCGCATGGCCCAGGCACTGGCGCAAGCCATGCCGCCGCGCTGGCGCGTCCTGCACGCCGGCGACGAAGGGCAGCGCCAGGCCTGGCTCGCCCTGCGCAGCGAAGACCCGCAGCGTTCGCCCACCGTGGTGGTGGCCAGCGGCGCCTTCTGGCGCGGACTGGACGTGCCCGACAACGGCCTGCGCCTGGTGGTGGTGGACAAGCTGCCGTTCGCGCCGCCGGACGACCCGTGGCTGCAACGGCGGCTATCGCAGGCCCGCGAACAAGGGCGGGACCCGTTCGCGTCGGTGCAACTGGTTGATGCGGCCATGGCCCTGCGCCAGGCCGCGGGCCGATTGATCCGCGGGCCGCAGGGGCGCGGGCTGTTCGTGGTGGGCGACGTGCGCCTGCGGTCCCGGTCTTATGGGCCGCGCCTGATGGCGGCCCTGGCGCACTGGCGCTGGCTGGAGGACGAGGCGGCGTTGGACGGCTGGCTTGGCGACGCTCAGGCGTTCACCAGAGCTTCCACCACGGACCACCCTTGCGCTTGAAGCCCTGCGCAAGGTACTCGCTGTCCGGATAGCTCGTGCGCATCACGCGCACCGCGTCATCGCGCAACTGGGTCAGGCCCAGTGCGTCGTAGGACTGGACCATGATGTACAGCGCTTCCTCGAGTGCAGGCGCGTCCACGTAGTCGGTGAGGGCGGCCTGCGCGCGGTTGATGGCCGCCAGGTGCGCCCCGCGGTTGTGGTAGTAGCGCGCCACGTGCACTTCGTACTGCGCCAGCGAGTTGACCACATAGGTCATGCGGGCACGGGCGTCGGGTGCGTAGCGGGAATCGGGGAAACGCGTCACGAGTTCGCGAAATGCCTCGAACGATTCCTTGGCGGCTTTCTGGTCGCGCTCGGACAGATCCTGCTGTGCGAGCGCGCCGAACAGCCCGAGGTCGTCGTTGAAGTTGACCAGGCCCTTGAGGTAGAGCGCGTAGTCGAGTGCCGGGCTGGCCGGATGCAGGCGCATGAAGCGGTCGAGCGCAGCCTGGGCCTTGGCCGGTTCGTCGGCACGGTAGTGGGTGAAGGCCTTGTCGAGCTGGGCCTGTTGTGCCAGCGGCGTACCGGCGGCGCGGCCCTCCAGCCGCTCGAGCAGCGTGACGGCGCGCTCGAAGTTGCCGGCGTCGCGCTCGTCGATGGCTTCGCTGTAGAGGCGGTTCGGGCTCCAGTTGGCGGTTTCGTCCACCGGGGTGGTGCTGCAGCCCTGCAGCGCGGCCACCAGCACAAGGGTGGCGAGGGCAGGGCCCGATAATCGACGGCGCAACTTCAAGGGCACACCTCTGGAACAGGACTCGTTTTCGGAAGCGGACAGTATATCGGCGGGGGTCGGGGTGACCGCGGCCGATGCCCTGGACGATCAGGCCGAGCAGCGCCACTGCAGCGTGCCGTCGGCGCTGCACGGCTGGCGCATCGACCGCGTGCTGGCGCAACTGGTTCCCGAATTCTCGCGCTCGTACCTGCAGCAGGTGCTGGCCGAGGGGGGCGTTCGCTGGCGCGGCCAGCCGTGCCTCAAGGCATCGGCCAAGGTGGCCGTGGGCGATGCGATCGACGTCGTTCTGCGCCCGACTGCGCAGGCGCGTGCCTTCGTGCCGCAACCCATGCCGCTGTCGGTGGTGTTCGAGGACGCCCATCTGCTGGTGCTCGACAAACCCGCCGGATTGGTGGTGCACCCCGCCGCCGGCCACTGGTCGGGCACCTTGCTCAATGGATTGCTCGCGCACCATGAGGGCGCGGCGCTGCTGCCACGTGCGGGCATCGTGCATCGGCTCGACAAGGACACGTCGGGCCTGATGATGGTGGCCAAGTCACGCGCGGCCATGGACGCCCTGGTGCGCGCCATCGCCGCGCGCGAGGTGAACCGCCAGTACCTCGCCCTGGCCCACGGTGCCTGGCGCGGCGCCGACACACGCCACCTGCAGGGCTTCATCGGCCGCGATCCGCACAACCGCCTGCGCATGGCGCTGGTGGGCGAGGGCAACGGCAAGCCGGCGCAAACCGGCCTGCTGCGCCTGGACGGCCACGATCTCGCCACACTGGTGGCCTGCAAGCTGCACACCGGACGCACGCACCAGATCCGGGTGCACCTGGCCTCGATCGGTCACCCGCTCGTGGGTGATGCGGTCTACGGCGGGGGCGCCGCCTGGGGTTTGCAGCGCCAGGGCCTGCACGCGACTTTCCTGCAGTTCACGCATCCCGTATCGGGCGCTGCCCTGAGCTTCTGGAGCGACCCCCCCGCCGACATGCAGCACGCCCTTGCACAAGGGGGGCTCCGGTACAATCCGCCCCCTGCCGGCAGGGGTCTGATCGCCTGAGAAACCCCGGCCTGGCGCCCCTTGGCGGGCCCGCCTGCCGATGCCCCGCGGGCCCTGCGCCCCTCACACCCAGCCCACCCGAGCGGCCTCGCCGCGCACACAGCGACCATGAACACCACGGATGCCCGGCGCGTCCTCGAAACGGCCCTGATCTGCGCCACGCAGCCCATGACGCTGCGCGAGCTGGCGGTGCTGTTCGACGGCGAGCTCACGGCCGACACGATCAAGACCCTGCTCGCCGATCTGCAGCTCGAATGGACCGGCCGCGGCGTGGAGCTGGTGCAGGTGGCCACCGGCTGGCGCTTCCAGAGCCGGCCCGAGATGCGGCACTACCTCGACCGCCTGCACCCCGAAAAGCCACCCAAATACTCACGCGCCACGCTGGAGACGCTGGCCATCATCGCCTACCGTCAGCCCGTCACGCGCGGTGACATGGAAGACATCCGCGGGGTGACCATCAATTCGCTCATCCTCAAGCAGCTCGAGGACCGGGGCTGGATCGAGGTCATCGGCCACCGCGAAACCGTGGGCCGGCCCGCGTTGTTTGCCACCACGCGCCAGTTTCTCGACGACCTCGGTCTGAGCTCGCTCGACCAATTGCCCCCGCTGGAAGCCAGCGAAGTACAGGAATCCTCGCTGGGCTCCTTCGATTTCGAACAACTGGCTGCCCAGCTGCCGCCGCCGGCCGATGTGGCGGTGGACCAGCCCGTCGGCGAAGCCCCACCCGAAGCCGCTACCCCGGCCGACCCCCACACCCCCACGGAGGACACGCATGACCAAGGCGGCACCACCCAAGCCCCGGCGTGACCGCCGCGAACCCGACGCCAGGCCCCGGACTCAGCCCCGTGCCGAGGCCGCCGTCGATGCCGACACGAGTGCCGACACGAGTGCCGACATCACTGCCGACACCACTGCCGACGCCAATGTCGGCGGGGACGCTGCGGCCGCACTGAGTTTCGACGAGGTCGTCAGCGGCGCCTTTGATGAAGCGCTGGCCGCCGAGCCAGCGCCCGGCGCAACGGCGCCTGCGCGCCGCGTGCTGCAGCCCGAGGCCGACTCGCCCAAGCTGCACAAGGTGCTTGCGCAGGCCGGCATGGGCTCGCGCCTCGAAATGGAGGCGCTGATCGAACAGGGCCGCGTGTCCGTCAACGGCGAGCCCGCCCACGTGGGCCAGCGCATCCGCCAGAGCGATGTGATCAAGGTCAACGGCAAGCCGGTGCGCCTGCGCCTGCAGGCGCCACCGCCTCGCGTGCTGGCGTACCACAAGCCTGCGGGCGAGGTAGTCACGCACGACGACCCCCAGAACCGCCCAACCGTGTTCCGGCGTCTGCCGCGCCTGCACGACGGCAAGTGGCAATCGGTGGGGCGGCTCGACCTCAACACCGAGGGCCTGCTGCTGTTCACCAACGCCGGTGAACTCGCCAACAAGCTCATGCATCCGCGCTTCGGACTGCAGCGCGAGTACGCGGTGCGCGTGCTCGGTGCTCTGTCAAACGAGGAGAAGCAGCGCCTGCTCGATGGCGTGCAGCTCGACGACGGCATGGCGCAGTTCCAGACCATCGAGGACGGCGGCGGCGAGGGCGCCAACTGCTGGTACCGCGTGACCATCGGCGAAGGCCGCAACCGCGAGGTGCGCCGCATGTTCGAAGCGGTGGGCCACGCGGTCAGCCGCCTCATCCGCATCCGATACGGCGCGGTGATGCTGCCGCGCGGCCTGCGCCGCGGCGACTGGGTCGAGCTGGACGCGTACGACGTGCAGCGCCTGGGCCTGGCCGCTGGCGTGGAAACCCCGCGCCCGGTGCGCCGCGCACCGGCGGGGCCGCCCGCCACCGCGCGCCGCAAGTACGGCCCTGGCCCCAGCACCCCGCCGCCGTCGCCCTCGCGGGTGCGCCGGCCCAGCGCCCCGCGCGGCCTGGTCGACCCGGCCAAGGCCAGCCGGCCCGCCGCACAGGGCCCCATCGGCGGCGACGCGCTGGAGCGCCAGCGCAAGCGCCGCCAGGGCAGTGCAGGCCCCGGCGCACCCAAGGGCCGTGGGCGCAGCGGGCCACGGGGCTGACGCTCCCGCCATGTAGAATCGTGGGCTTTGCGGTTGCTTGCGCAACGCCCCGATTTCCCTCATAACTTCAGGACTCCCATGGCCATCGAACGCACCCTCTCGATCATCAAACCCGACGCCGTTGCCAAGAACGTCATCGGCCAGATCTACGCCCGTTTCGAGGCCGCCGGCCTGAAGGTCGTGGCAGCGAAGATGGCCCACCTCTCGCGCCGCGAAGCCGAGCAGTTCTACGCCGTGCACGCCGCGCGCCCCTTCTTCAAGGACCTGGTCGAGTTCATGATCAGCGGCCCGGTGATGATCCAGGTGCTCGAAGGCGAGGGCGCCATTCTCAAGAACCGCGACCTGATGGGCGCCACCGACCCGAAGAAGGCCGCTGCCGGCACCATCCGCGCCGACTTCGCCGACAGCATCGACGCCAACGCGGTGCACGGCTCCGACGCTCCCGAGACGGCTGCCGTGGAAGTGGCGTTCTTCTTCCCGGGCATGAACGTCTATTCGCGTTGATCATGTCATGACGGTCAACCTGCTCGACTTCGATCTCGAGGGGCTGGCCGCCTTCTGTGAACAGCTGGGCGAAAAGCGCTTTCGCGCCACCCAGCTGTTCCGCTGGATCCACCACAAGGGTGCATCCGATTTCGCCCAGATGACCGACCTTGCGCGCAGCCTGCGCGAGAAGCTGCCCGCTGCGGCACGCATCACCGGTCTGCCCGTGCTCTCGCGCCAGGATTCGGCCGATGGCACCATCAAATGGCTGTTCGACGTCGGTGACGGCAATGCGGTTGAAACCGTGTTCATCCCCGAGGACGACCGCGGCACGCTGTGCGTGTCCTCCCAGGCGGGTTGCGCCGTGGGTTGCCGCTTCTGCTCCACCGGGCACCAGGGCTTCTCGCGCAACCTCACCACGGGCGAGATCCTGGCCCAGTTGTGGCAGGCCGAGTTCTTCCTGCGCCAGCACCTGAACCGGCCCGGGGAACGCGTGATCACCAACGTGGTCATGATGGGCATGGGCGAGCCGCTGCAGAACATCCATGCGCTGATCCCCGCACTCAAGGTCATGCTCGATGACCACGCCTACGGCCTGTCGCGCCGGCGCGTGACCGTCTCCACTTCGGGTGTGGTGCCGATGATCGATCGCCTTGCCAGGGAGTGCCCGGTGGCGCTGGCCGTGTCACTGCATGCACCGAACGACGCCTTGCGCGACGATCTCGTGCCGCTCAACCGCAAGTACCCGATTGCCGAGCTGCTCGACGCCTGCCTGCGCTACCTGCCGGCCGCGCCGCGCGACTTCATCACCTTCGAGTACTGCATGCTCGACGGCGTGAACGACACGCCCGAGCACGCACGGGAGTTGTTGGCGTTGCTGCGCCAGCACGGCGGCCGCGGCGTGCCCTGCAAGATCAACCTGATTCCCTTCAACCCCTTCCCCGATTCCGGCCTGCGGTGCTCACCGCGTGCAGTGGTTCAGCGCTTCGGCCAGATCCTCAATGAAGGCGGCATCGTCACCACCATCCGCAAGACGCGTGGCGACGACATCGACGCCGCCTGCGGCCAGCTCGCAGGCGATGTGCTCGACCGGACCGACGCGGCCAGGCGTCTGGCGCAGCGCCGCGGGGTCGAGCAACCCATCCGTTTCGTGACCCCTCATTCCGAAAGGCAGGCATGACACAGCCCGTGACCCGACCACATCCGTCCCCCACCCGCACGATGCTGTGGCTGCTGTCCGCGGCCCTGGCGCTGGTGCTGCTGGCCGGTTGTGCGTCGCAGGCACCGCGCGTGTCGTCCACGCCCACGCCAGGGGTCGAGCCGATCACCGCGTCCGACGAGCCGGCATCGGTGCGCCGCGCGCGCCTGCGCTACGAGCTGGCCGCCAACTATTTCGATCAGGGCCAGACCACCGTTGCGCTCGACGAAATCAAGCTCGCCCTGGCGGCCGACCCGAACTACGGTCCCGCCTACATCCTGCGCGGTCTGGTCTACATGCGCCTGAACGATGACGCACTGGCCGAGGAAAGCTTCCGCCGTGCGCTGCAGATCAACCCGCGCGACGCCGAGGCGCAGCACCACTACGGCCTCTTCTATTGCGAGAAGTCCCGCTACGTTGAAGCCGACCGGCTGTTCGAGCAGGCCCTGGCAAGCCCGACCTACAAGAACCGGCCGCGCACGCTGCTGGTGCAGGGCGTGTGCCTGCTGCGCGCCGGCAAGCTGCCCGAGGCCGAAGCGGCGCTGGCGCGCGCCTACGAGTTCGACCCCGGCAACCCGATCGCGGCCTACAACCTGGCCAGCCTGAAACACCGCCGCGGCGACAGCCAGGGTGCGCAGTTCATCATCCGCCGCGTCAACAACTCCGAGCTGGCCAATGCCGAGACGCTCTGGCTGGGCATCCGTGTGGAACGCCGCCTGGGCAACGACGTGGTGGTGGCGCAGCTTGCGCAACAACTCAGTCGCCGCTTCCCGGAGTCGCCGCAGTGGGCCGCCTATCAGCGGGGGGCGTTCAATGAGTGAGGCGGTCATCGAGGACGTGCCTGCGCCCCTGCCCGAACGGCCGGTGCGACTGCGTGAGGCACGGGAAGCGGCGGGTCTGCACATCGCGGCCATGGCTGCGGCATTGAAGGTACCGGTGCGCAAGCTGGAAGCGCTGGAGGCCGGTCGCTATGACGAATTGCCCGACCTGACGTTTGCGCGCGCGCTGGCCTCAAGCGCCTGCCGCCAGCTCAAGATCGACGCGGCACCGATACTGGAGCAGATTCCCCAGAACCCGAAACCGGCGCTGGCTGATCGCGACAACGCCATCAATGCGCCGTTCAAGCCCGCCAGCGAAGGCCCGGCCGTCAGCCCGTTGAGCTGGCTGTCCAGGCCTGCCTTGCTGGGGGCCATCGCGTTGTTGCTGGCCGCGCTGGTGGTGCTGTTCATGCCGCAGTCGGCGTCGCCGCCCGAGCCGGCACCAATGGTCACCGCGCCGTCGGCGCCGCCCGCTGCACCGATCTTCCAGCCGGGTGTGCCAGCGTCCGCTGAAGGCGCCGGGCCACTGGTTGCTCCCGCCGCCGACGCCACGCCCCCGTCTGCGGGGGCAACGGCAGGCGCAGGCGATACCGGTTCGACGCCCGCGCAAGGCGGCGCAACGTCCGCCCCCGCGCCGGATGCCGCCGCGTCGGCGTCCGCAGCCGCCACGGCGGCGGCCACGGCTGCCTCGGGCGCACCGCCGGCCGAAGGCGCGGTGCTGCGGCTGGAAGCGCGCCAGGAGTCGTGGGCCGAGGTCACCAACGGCACCGGCACGGTCGTGTTGCAACGCCTGCTGCAGCCGGGTGAGCGTGTGGAGTTTTCGGCCGCGCCGCCGTATTCGGTGCTGCTCGGCAACGCCGGGGCAGTGCAGGTCCAGGTGCGCGGGCGGGCGTTCGACGCCACGGCCATCGCGCGCAACAACGTGGCGCGTTTCGAAGCCCGCTGATGACGCACGAGACACAAGAGACCACACGAGGCCATTGCATGGAGCAGCCCGTTCCCTTGCCCGCGGCGCCGCGGCGCCGCACCCGCCAGGGTGTGGTGCGCTGGGGCAGCCACTCCGTCACCATCGGTGGCGACGCACCGGTGCGCGTGCAATCCATGACCAACACCGACACGGTCGACGCCATCGCGACCGCCATCCAGGTGAAGGAACTCGCGCAGGCCGGCTCTGAACTCGTGCGCATCACCGTCAACAACGACGAAGCCGCCGCGGCCGTGCCTCACATCCGCGAGCAGCTCGACCGCATGGGCATTGCGGTGCCCCTGATCGGCGACTTCCACTACAACGGCCACCGCCTGCTCACCGACCACCCGGCCTGCGCCGAGGCCTTGTCCAAGTACCGCATCAACCCCGGCAACGTGGGCCGGGGCGACAAGGGCGATCGCCAGTTCGCCCAGATGGTCGAGATCGCCGCGCGCCACGGCAAGCACATCCGCATCGGCGTCAACTGGGGCAGCCTGGATCAGGACCTGCTTGCGCGCCTGATGGACGAGAACCACGCCCGCGCCCAGCCCTGGGACGCGAAGCAGGTGATGTACGAGGCGCTCATCACCTCGGCCATCGACTCGGCGGCGAAGGCCGAAGCCATCGGCCTGCCGGGCGAGAACATCGTTCTGTCGTGCAAGGTCAGTGCGGTGCAGGACCTCATCGCCGTGTATCAGGCGCTCGCGCAGCGCTGCGACTATCCGCTGCACCTGGGCCTCACCGAGGCCGGCATGGGCACCAAGGGCGCGGTGGCCTCCACGGCTGCGCTGTCCGTGCTGCTGCAGCAGGGCATCGGTGACACCATCCGCATTTCGCTCACACCGCAGCCTGGCGAGTCGCGCACGCAGGAAGTGATCGTGGGCCTGGAGATCCTGCAGGCCCTGGGCCTGCGCAGCTTCGTGCCCAGCGTCACGGCCTGCCCGGGTTGCGGACGCACCACCAGCACCACCTTTCAGGAACTCGCCAAGCAGATCGACGATTACCTGCGTGCGTCCATGCCGGCGTGGCGCGAGCGCTACCCGGGTGTCGAAGGCATGAAGGTCGCGGTGATGGGCTGCATCGTCAACGGCCCTGGCGAGAGCAAACACGCCGACATCGGCATCAGCCTGCCTGGCACCGGCGAGGCGCCTGCCGCACCGGTGTTCATCGATGGCCAGAAGGCCATGACCTTGCGTGGCGAAGGCATCGCACGCGAGTTCCAGACCATCGTCGAAAACTACATCCAGAAGCGGTTCGGCGCGCACGCCTGAACCCGGCACACGCAATGGCAGAAAAACTCAGTGCCGTCAAAGGCATGAACGACATCGCGCCGCCGCAGTCGGCGCACTGGGAGTGGCTCGAGGCCACGCTGCGCGATCTGATGGCGCGCTATGGCTACCGCAACATCCGCACGCCGATCGTGGAGCCGACGGCCCTGTTCGTGCGCGGCCTGGGCGAGGTCACCGACATCGTGGAGAAGGAGATGTACTCCTTCGAGGACAAGCTCAATGGCGAGCACCTCACGCTGCGCCCCGAGAACACCGCTGGCGTGGTGCGAGCCGCGCTCGAGAGCAACATGCTCTACGACGGCCCGCGCCGCCTGTACTACATGGGCCCGATGTTCCGCCACGAACGTCCGCAGCGCGGCCGCTACCGCCAGTTCCATCAGTTCGGCGCCGAGGCCCTGGGGTTTGCCGGGCCCGATGTCGATGCCGAGCTCATCGTGCTGGCCTGCGACCTGTGGCAGGCGCTTGGCCTCAGTGGCATCGAACTCGAAATCAACAGCCTGGGGCAGCCCGCGGAGCGGCTGGCGCACCGCCAGGCGCTGATCGCCTACCTTGAATCGCACGCCGGGCAACTGGACGACGACGCGAAGCGCCGACTGCACAGCAACCCGCTGCGCATCCTGGACACCAAGAATCCCGCCATGCAGGCGATGGTCAACGCCGCCCCCCGGCTGATGGACCACCTGGGCCCCGCATCGCTCGCGCATTTCGAGCGCCTGAAGGCACTGCTTGACGCGCATGGTGTGGCCTACCGCATCAACCCGCGGCTGGTGCGTGGCATGGACTACTACAACCTTTCGGTGTTCGAGTTCGTCACCACGCAACTGGGCTCGCAGGGCACGGTCTGTGCGGGCGGTCGCTACGACGGCCTGTTCGAGCAGATCGGTGGCAAGCCCACGCCCGCCGTCGGCTGGGCACTGGGCATGGAGCGCATCCTTGAGCTGCTGAAAGAGCAGGGCCGCCTGCCCGAGGCACCTGTGCCCGACGCCTACGCCGTGGTACCCGATGCGGCCGATGTGGCGCGCGTGATGCCCGTGCTGCGTGCGCTGCGCGCGGCCGGTGCGCGCGTGCAGATGCACGCAGGCGGGGCCGATGGCATGGGCAGCATGAAGTCGCAGTTCAAGAAGGCCGACGCCAGTGGCGCCCGCTGGGCCCTGATCTTCGGCGGCGACGAACTTGCCCAGGGGCAGGTGGCGCTCAAGCCGCTGCGCGGAGAGCGCGGCGAAGCCAGTGCGCAGGCCCTGCTGCCGCTGGGAGACATCGACGCCATCGCGGCCCGCCTGCGACCGGCCTGAAGCCGGACAGCACCCTACCTACAATCCAGCACTTTCGCGCAAGAACCCAAGCCATGGCCAAGCACCTCGATCTCGAAGAACAGGAACAGCTCGATCAGCTCAAGCACTTCTGGGAAAAGTACGGCAACGCCATCACCTGGGTGCTGATCGTGGTGATGGGCAGCTTTGCCGCCTGGAACGGCTGGAACTGGTGGCAGCGCAACCAGGGCGCCAAGGCCGCCGCCCTCTACGAAGAGATGGACACGGCCGCTGCGGCCAAGGACCTCTCGCGCATTGAACGCGTGCTGACCGACATGCGGGCCGATTTCGGCGGTACCACCTTTGCCGCGCAGGCCGGCCTGCTGGCCGGCAAGGTGCTGTTCGAGAGCGGCGAGAGCGACAAGGCACGTGCCGCGTTGCAGGGCGTGATCGACGGCAGCAAGGACGCCGGCCTGCAGGCCGTGGCCCGCCTGCGGCTGGCCTCGGTCGAGCTCGAGGCGGGGCAGCCCGATGCGGCGCTGAAGGTGCTGCAAGCCAGTGCGCCCGCTGCCTTCGAGCCCCTGCTCGCCGATCGACGCGGCGACGTGCTCATGGCCCAGGGCAAGGCCGACGAGGCCAGGGCCCAGTACCAGGCGGCCTGGAATGCACTGGAGCCGCGCAGCGATACCCGCCGTTTGGTGGCGATCAAGCTGGCCGCGCTGGGCGTGGCGGTGGAGCCGGAGGCGCGTACATGAGCCGTCGCTCCCTCGCCCTGGCCCTGACGCTTGCCGCCAGCGTGCTGGCGGCCTGTTCATCCGGCCCGACCCGCCCGGAACCGACGCCGCTCGGGCCGCCCGGTGCCTTGATCGGAACGCGGCTGATCTGGAGCGCGAACGTGGGCGAGGCCGGCGTCGGCTTTGTGCCCGTGGCCGCCGGTGGCCGCGTGGTGGCTGCCAGCGCTGCGGGCGTGGTGGCAGCCTTCGATCGGGCGAGCGGCGCCGATGTCTGGCGCATCGACCTCCGCACCCCCTTGTCGGCCGGTGTCGGCAGCGACGGCCAGACCGCGGCCGTCATCACGGATGACAACCTGCTTGTGGCCCTGGCCGACGGCAAGGAGCGCTGGCGCGTTCGCCTGGGCGCGCGTTCGTTCACCCCACCACTGGTGGCCGGTGGGCGCATCTTCGTCTTCACCGCCGATCGCAGCGTGGCCGCCTACGACGCCGCCAACGGTGCGCGCCTGTGGTCGCAGACCCGCACGGCGGACCCGCTGGTGCTCAGCCGCCCGGCGGCGCTGGCGGCCGTGGGCGACACACTGGTGGCCGGCGTCTCCGGGCGTCTGGTGGGGTTCAACCCCGACAACGGCGCCGTGCGCTGGGAGGTGCCTGTGGCCAGTGCGCGCGGCACCAACGAAGTGGAGCGGCTGGTCGACATCGTTGCGCCCGTGGGCCGCATCGGCGCCAGCGTGTGTGTGCGTGCCTATGCGGCGGCCGTCGGCTGCGTGGATACGCAACGCGGTCAACCCGTGTGGACGCGCCCCGCCAACGGCACCAGCGGCGTGCACGGCGACGACCGCCTGGTGTTTGGCGCCGAGAGCGACGGCACACTGCTGGCCTGGCGCCGCGACAGCGGCGAGCCGGCCTGGCGCAGCGAACGCCTGAAGCACCACCCGCTGGGCGCCCCGCTGGCCCTGGGCCGCGTGTTTGCCGTGCCCGATGGCAACGGTCTGGTGCACCTGCTCTCGCGCGAAGATGGCAGCGAAATGGCGCGCCTGAGCACCGACGGCTCGCCCATCGTTGCGCCCCTGGTGCTCGCCGGGGATGCGCTCGTGGCCATGACCAGCCGGGGCAACCTCTACGCCTGGCGCCCCCAGTGAAAGCCCTCTCTTGAAACCCGTCATCGCCCTCGTCGGTCGTCCCAACGTCGGCAAGTCCACGCTCTTCAACCGCCTCACGGGCACGCGCGACGCCATCGTGGCCGACTTCGCCGGCCTCACGCGCGACCGCCATTACGGCAATGGCCGCGTCGGCAAGCGCGAGGTCATCGTCATCGACACCGGCGGCTTCGAGCCCGACGCCGGTGAGGGCAGCATTTTTCGCGAGATGGCCCGACAGACACGCCAGGCCGTGGCCGAGAGCGATGTGGTCATCTTCGTGGTGGACGCGCGCGCCGGCCTGAGCGCGCAGGACCACGACATCGCCAACTACCTGCGCCGCCTGGGCAAGCCCTGTCTGCTGGTTGCCAACAAGGCCGAAGGCATGACCTCCGGCGCGCAACTGGTCGAGTTCTTCGAGCTCGGTCTGGGCGAGGTGCTGCCGGTCTCGGCCGCGCACGGTCAGGGCGTGCGTTCGATGCTCGAAGCCGCGATCGAACGCATCCCGGGCCTGCCGCCGGAGGACGAAGAAGAGCCCGAGGCCGACACCGGCGTGATCCGCCTGGCCGTGGCTGGCCGGCCCAACGTGGGCAAGTCCACCCTCATCAATGCGTGGTTGGGGGAAGAGCGCCTGGTGGCCTTCGACATGCCCGGCACGACACGCGACGCCATCCGGGTGCCGTTCGAGCGCAACGGGCAGAAGTTCGAACTCATCGACACCGCCGGCCTGCGCCGCAAGGGCAAGGTGTTCGAGGCGATCGAGAAGTTCTCGGTGGTCAAGACACTCCAGGCCATCGAAGGCGCGCACGTGGTGCTGCTGCTGCTCGATGCCACGCAGGGTGTGACCGACCAGGACGCCCACATCGCGGGCTACATCCTTGAGAGCGGGCGCGCCGTGGTGCTGGCGATCAACAAATGGGACGCGGTGGATGCCTACCAGCGCGAGCAGGTCGAGCGCCAGATCGAGACCCGGCTGGCGTTCCTGAAATTCGCCTCGCTGCACCTGATCTCCGCGCGCAAGCGCCAGGGCCTGGGCCCGGTCTGGAAGTCGATCGGCCAGGCGCACGCGTCCGCCATGCGCAAGATGTCCACGCCCCTGCTCACGCGTTTGCTGGCCGAGTCGGTGGCCTTCCAGGCACCGCCGCGCAGCGGGGGCGGGCGGCCCAAGATGCGTTATGCGCACCAGGGGGGCATGAACCCGCCCGTGATCGTGATCCACGGCAATGCGCTCGATCGCGTGCCCGACGCCTACACGCGCTTCCTGGAAGGCCGCTTTCGCAAGGCCTTCGATCTGGTCGGCACGCCCCTGCGCATCGAGTACCGCACCGCCGACAACCCATTCAAGAACAGCTGATTTCCCCACTCGGCGATGGGAATGCCCCTGTGGTATGTTCCACGTTCCGAAACGTAGAACACGGAGCATATCGTGAGCAACAACAAAGGTCAGCTCTTGCAAGACCCCTTCCTGAACCAGCTTCGCCGCGAGCATGTGCCGGTGTCGATCTATCTGGTCAACGGCATCAAGCTGCAGGGTCAGATCGAATCCTTTGACCAGTACGTGGTTCTGCTGCGCAACACGGTCACGCAGATGGTCTACAAGCACGCCATCTCCACGATCGTGCCTGGTCGCCCGATCCAGTTCTCGGTCAGCCCTTCCGAAGAACCCAACGCCTGAGCGCCGCCCGCGCAAACGCCCCAGGCCTGCCGTGGCAGGCCGGGCGGGAAACGCCGGGCGCGTTGCCCCATTGAATTGACCACCGAGTCCCGCTCCGCCACCGTCACGCCCACCGTCATCCTGGTCGGTGTGGATTTCGGCTTGCCGCATTTCGACGGCGAGTTGCTCGAACTCGGGCAGCTCGCAGAAACCGCCGGTTACCGTGTCGCCGATCGGGTGGCCTGCAAGCGCCGCGCGCCCGACCCGGCATTGTTCGTGGGGTCGGGCAAGGCCGACCAAATCAAGATGCTGGCGCAGTCCACAGGCGCCAGCGAGGTGCTGTTCGATCAGTCGCTCAGCCCGGCGCAGCAGCGCAACCTGGAGCGCCATCTGGGCCTGCCCGTCAACGACCGCACACTGCTCATCCTGGAGATCTTTGCCCAGCGCGCACGCAGCCATGAAGGCAAGCTGCAGGTCGAGCTCGCACGGTTGCAGTACCTCTCCACCCGTCTGGTGCGGCGCTGGTCGCACCTGGAGCGCCAGAGTGGCGGCATCGGCATGCGTGGCGGCCCCGGCGAGACGCAGATCGAACTCGACCGCCGCATGATCGCCGAGGCCATCAAGCGGACCAAGGAGCGGCTGGAGAAGGTCAAGAAGCAACGCGCCACGCAACGCCGCCAGCGCGAACGGCGCGATGCCTTCACCATCTCCCTGGTGGGCTACACCAACGCAGGCAAGAGTTCACTCTTCAACGCCCTGGTGAAAGCCCGCAGCTACGCCGCAGACCAGCTGTTTGCGACGCTGGACACCACGACGCGGCAGCTCTACCTGGGCGAGGCCGGCCGGACCGTGTCGCTGTCCGACACCGTGGGTTTCATCCGCGATCTGCCGCACGGCCTGGTGGAGGCTTTTGCCGCCACGTTGCAGGAAGCCGCCGAAGCCGACCTGCTGCTGCATGTGGTCGACGCATCCAACCCCGATCACCCCGAGCAGATCGCTGCGGTGGAACGCGTGCTGGGCGAGATCGGCGCCGCCGACGTTCCCCAGTTGCTGGTGTTCAACAAGCTCGACGCCATCGACCCCGAGCGCCAGCCGCGCCAGCGGCTTGACACCCTTGAGGTGGCTGGCCGCACGTTGCCTCGCCTGTTCGTCAGCGCGCATGAGGGCACCGGATTGGCCGACTTGCGAGCCTGGTTGGCGGCCGAGGTCGCCCGCCGCAGTCCGACCGCCGCGACACAAGACCCCCAGGAAGCACTCGAATCCGGGAACCCCCCGGCCTGATTCGGCACAATGGCATGACACCGTTGCACACAGGAACCTCTCACAGCATGGATGTGATCCCCACCCACCCGCACTCCGGCCAGCCGCGCCGTGGCTGGCGCCGCTGGCGCGGCATGTTCAATCTCAACGACCCGCGCTGGGGCCGTGACGAGGGCGGGCAGGACGGCCGCAACGACGACGATGCGCGCGGCGGGCAGCGCCCGCGTGGCCAGGGCCCCAACCAGGGGCCGCCCGACCTCGACGAGCTCTGGCGTGATTTCAACCGCAAGCTGGGCGGCTTGCTGGGCAACCGCCGCGGCGGTGGCGGCAGCGGCCAGGGCGGTGGCTCGGGGGGCAGTGGCGGTGGTGGCACCGGCTTCACGCCCAACCCCAAGGCGGCCGGCGTGGGTGCGGGCCTCATTGTGGGCGTGGCATTGCTCATCTGGCTCGGCACGGGCTTCTTCATCGTGCAGGAAGGCCAGCAAGCGGTTGTGACGCAGTTCGGCCGCTACCACAGCACCGTGGGTGCCGGTTTCAACTGGCGCCTGCCGTACCCCATCCAGCGCCATGAAACAGTGTTCGTGACGCAGCTGCGTTCGGTCGACGTCGGACGCGACAACGTGGTGCCGGCCACCGGCCTGCGCGAATCGTCCATGCTCACCGAGGACGAGAATATTGTCGACATCAAGTTCGTCGTGCAGTACCGCCTGAGCGACGCACGCGAGTTCCTCTTCGAAAGCCGCGACCCCGACCTGGCCGTGCTCAAGGCCGCCGAGACGGCGGTGCGTGAGGTGGTGGGCAAGATGCGCATGGATGCCGTGCTGGCCGAGGAGCGCGACCAGATCGCGCCGCGCGTGCGCACCCTCATGCAGACCATTCTGGACCGCTACAACGTCGGTATCGAGGTGGTGGCGGTCAACCTGCAGCAGGGGGGTGTCCGCCCGCCCGAGCAAGTGCAGGCCGCCTTCGACGACGTGCTGCGTGCCGGCCAGGAGCGGGAACGAGCCAAGAACGACGCCGAGGCCTACCGCAACGACGTGGTGCCGCGCGCGCGCGGTACCGCCTCGCGTCTGACCGAGGAGGCCGAGGGCTACAAGGCACGCATCGTGGCGCAGGCAGAAGGTGATTCGCAGCGCTTCCGCTCGGTGCTCGCCGAGTACCAGAAAGCGCCGCAGGTCACGCGCGAGCGTCTGCACACCGAGGCCATGCAGCAGATCTACAGCAACGTCACCAAGGTGTTGGTGGATACACGCAACAGTGGCTCCAACCTCCTGTACCTGCCACTGGACAAGCTGATGCAGGCCGCGGGCGCGTCGACCACCGCCACGGCCCCGTCCGCCACCCTGCCCGGCACGACCGCGCCCGCGTCCATCCCGTTGGAGCGCACACCCGATTCGGCCCGATCGCGCGAGCGCGAGAGCCGCTGAGCCCGGGAGGACAAGCACATGAACAAGATCGGATTCGTCATCACCTCGCTCATCGTGGTCCTGGCCATCGCCAGTTCCATGCTGTTCGTTGTCGACCAGCGCCAGTTCGGCGTCGTCTACCAGCTCGGCCAGATCAAGCAGGTCATTACCGAGCCGGGCCTGAACTTCAAGCTGCCGCCGCCGTTCCAGAACGTGTCATACATCGACAAACGCCTGCTCACGCTCGAAAGCCAGGACACCGAGCCCACGCTCACGGCCGAGAAGCAGCGCGTGGTGATCGACTGGTACGTGCGCTGGCGCATCAGCGACCCGCAGGCCTACATCCGCAACGTCGGTGTCAACGAGCGCGCCGGTGCCCTGCAGCTCAACCGCGTGGTGCGCAACGCCTTCCAGCAGGAAGTCAACAAGCGCACGCTGCGCGAGCTGCTCTCGGCGCGCCGCGACGATCTCATGCGCGACGTGCAGAGCCAGGTGGCTGCCGCCATCCAGGGCGCCAACCAGCCCTGGGGCATGGAAGTGGTGGACGTGCGCATCAACCGCGTCGACTACGCCGAATCGATCGTGACGTCGGTGTACCAGCGCATGGAGGCCGAGCGCAAGCGCGTGGCCAACGAATTGCGTTCGACCGGCTTTGCCGAGGGCGAAGCCATCCGCGCTGACGCCGATCGCCAACGCGAGGTGATCGTGGCCGAGGCCTACCGTGATGCGCAGCGCATCAAGGGCGAGGGCGATGCCTTGGCCGCCGCGGCCTTTGCCGATGCCTTCGGCCGCGACCCCGCGTTCGCGCGTTTCTACCGCCAGCTCGAAGCGTACAAGTCCAGCTTTGCTGGCAAGGGTGACGTGATGCTGGTCGACCCGTCGACCGATTTCTTCGGCAGCCTGCGCAGCAGCAACGTGGGTGCGCCCAGGTGAGGCCGCGCGAGCGGCCGAGCGGCGCCTGAGATGAGCGACGCCTGGTGGCTCGCGCTGGGCCTGGTGCTGGTGTTCGAGGGCTTGCTGCCCTTGCTGTCGCCCGGCGGCTGGCGGCGCATGTTCAGCCAGATGCTCTCCTTGCGCGACGGGCAGATCCGCTTTTTCGGACTGATCAGTGTTGCCGTGGGCGCGCTGATCGTCCTTCTGTTCGGCTGAGGCCCGGGCCGGCCGCCGGAGCGGGCCGGACCCGCCCGGTAGAATCACGTTTTTAACAGCGTCCCACAAACGCCATGTCCGCCTGGGTCCTCCCGGATCACATCGCCGATGTCCTGCCTTCCGAGGCCCGGCACATCGAAGAACTCCGCCGAAGCCTGCTCGACACCGCGCGCTCGTACGGTTACGAGCTCGTGATGCCGCCGTTGGTGGAGCATCTGGAGTCTTTGCTCACCGGTACCGGCGAATCGCTGGACCTGCAGACCTTCAAGCTGGTCGATCAGCTCAGCGGGCGCACGCTCGGCCTTCGGGCCGACAGCACGCCGCAGGTGGCCCGCATCGATGCCCACCTGCTCAACCGACGGGGCGTGGCCCGGCTGTGCTACTGCGGGCCCGTGGTGCACACGCGCGCTGACCGGCCCGCCGCCACGCGCGAGCCGCTGCAGTTCGGCGCCGAGCTCTACGGCCACGCTGGGCTCGAGGCCGACCTGGAGGCCGTCGAGCTTGCGCAGGCCTGCCTGCGCGCCGCCGGTCTGCGCGATCTGCAGCTCGATCTGGCCGATGTGCGCGTGATCGACGCCGTGCTCGACCCACTGCAATTGCCCGCGGCACAAGTGACGCGCCTGCACGCCGCGCTGACCGCCAAGGACGTGGCCGAGTTGCGCACCCTCTCGCGCGACCTGCCCGAGGCCACGCGCGCCGACCTGGCCCGCCTGCCCACGCTCCACGGCGGCCTGGACGTGCTGGCCGAGGCGCGCCGCAGCCTCACGCCGTCGCCCCTGCTGCACACCGCACTGGACGCGCTGCAGTGGCTGGCCGATCACGTGCAGGGCATGCAAATGTCCTTCGACCTGTCCGACCTTCGTGGCTATGCCTACTACAGCGGCGTGCGCTTTGCGGTGTTTGCCCGCGACGCACGTGGCCCGGTGGCCGATATCGCCCGCGGTGGCCGCTATGACGAGGTCGGTGCCATCTTCGGCCGCAAGCGTCCCGCGGTGGGCTTCAGCCTGGATCTCAAGGAACTCGTGGCCGCTGTGGCGCCGCGCGCGCTGGCCGCCGCCGTTCGCGCGCCCTGGGGCAGCGAGCCCGGCCTGCGCGAAGCGATTGCCGCTTTGCGTGCCCAGGGCCAGACGGTGGTGTGCGCCCTGCCGGGGCACGACCACCAGGTCGATGAATTCCACTGTGACCGTGAGCTGGTGCCCGATGCGGACCGCGCGGGCGCCTGGACCGTAAGAACCCTCTGATTGGAAAACGCGATGAGCAACAAGGGCAGCGCCGCAACCCCCGGGCGCAACGTGGTGGTGGTCGGTACCCAGTGGGGCGATGAAGGCAAGGGCAAGCTGGTCGACTGGTTGACCGAGACCGCGCGGGGCGTGGTCCGCTTCCAGGGCGGTCACAACGCCGGCCACACGCTGGTCATCAACGGCGTCAAGACCGCACTGCACCTCATCCCCAGCGGCATCATGCGCGCCGGCGTCAAGTGCTACATCGGCAACGGGGTGGTGCTGTCGGTCGGCAAGCTGTTCGAGGAGATTGCCGGGCTGGAGAAGGCGGGTGTGGAAGTGCGTTCGCGCCTGCGCGTGAGCGAGGCCTGCCCGTTGATCCTGCCGTTTCATGCCGCGATCGACATCGCGCGCGAGGCCGCCAAGGTCAAGGCCGGCACCGAGAAGATCGGCACCACCGGCCGTGGCATCGGCCCCGCCTATGAGGACAAGATCGCGCGCCGCGCCCTGCGCGTGCAGGACCTGAAGTACCCCGAGCGCTTTGCCACCAGGCTGCGCGAGTTGCTCGACCTGCACAACCACGTGCTCACCACCTGGCTCCATTCGGCCGACATGGCCTGGGACGACAAGATCGCGCCCTACATGAAGGACGGAGCCATCCAGTTCGAGCCGGTGTACGCCGAGGCCATGCGCCAGGCCGAAGCACTCAAGCCCATGATCGCCGACGTCTCGCGCGAGCTCAACGAAGCGCACAAGGCCGGCGTCAACCTGCTGTTCGAAGGCGCACAAGGCACCTTGCTGGACGTTGATCACGGCACCTATCCGTTCGTGACCTCCAGCAACTGCGTGGCCGGCAACGCCGCCGCAGGTGCCGGTGTGGGCCCGCAACTGCTGCACTACGTGCTGGGCATCACCAAGGCCTACTGCACCCGCGTGGGTGGCGGCCCGTTCCCCACCGAGCTCGACTGGGAAACCGAGGGCACCCCTGGATGGCACATGTCCACCGTGGGCGCCGAGAAGGGCGTCACCACCGGCCGTTCGCGCCGCTGCGGTTGGTTCGACGCCGCGCTGCTCAAGCGCTCGGCACAGGTCAATGGGCTGTCGGGCCTGTGCATCACCAAGCTCGACGTGCTCGACGGTCTGCCGGAACTGCAGCTGTGCACCGGCTACGAACTCGACGGCGAGCGCATCGACATCCTGCCCATGGGCGCGGACGAGATCGCCCGTTGCAAGCCGATCTACGAAACCATCCCGGGCTGGACGGAAAGCTCCGTGGGCGTCACGCGCTACGAGGACCTGCCGGCCAATGCCCGGCTGTACCTGCAGCGCATCCAGGAAACCACCGGCGTGCCTATCCACGTGGTGTCCACCAGCCCCGACCGCGACCACACGATCCTGCTGCACCACCCGTTCCACGGGTAATTCCGGGTAGGGCGCTCGTTCTTGTCAGACCACACTTTTCCGAATCCCCTCCCGGAGTCCGCATGCTCACCGAAGACGGCAAACACCTCTACGTCTCCTACGACGAGTACCACAACCTGATCGAGAAGCTCGCGCTCAAGGTTTACCAGTCGGGCTGGGAGTTCGACACCATCCTGTGTCTGGCGCGCGGCGGCATGCGCCCCGGCGACATCCTCTCGCGCATCTTCGACAAGCCGCTGGCCATCATGTCCACCAGTTCCTACCGCGCCGAGGCCGGCACGGTGCAGGGCAAGCTCGACATCGCGCGCTACATCACCACGCCCAAGGGCGAGATCGCGGGCAAGGTGTTGCTGGTCGATGACCTGGCCGATTCCGGTCACACGCTCAAGGTTGTGATCGACCTGCTCAAGAACAACTATTCCCCCATCACCGAGTTGCGCAGCGCCGTGATCTGGACCAAGGCGATGTCCACCTTCGCGCCCGACTATTCGGTGGAGTTCCTGCCCACCAACCCCTGGATCCACCAGCCGTTCGAGGGTTATGACAGCCTGCGCCCGGCGCAGTTGCTGGAGAAGTGGAAGCTGTGAGCTCCCACGCCTCGCTGTTGCACGGGTCGCTGCCCCTCGAGGTGCCCTGTTTTGGCTTGGGGCGGCCCGACGCCAGAACCACCTGACCTCATGACCGAGCGGCTCACCACCCAACTGATCCACCACCCCTACAAGCCCCCCGAGGGCTTCGAGGCCGTGGCACCCGGTGTGCACAAGGCCTCCACCGTCATCTTCCCGAACGTGCACGCCCTGCGCACGTACGACTGGAAAGACAAGAGCGGCTACACCTACGGCCTTCACGGCACGCCCACCACCTTCACGCTGGAGGAGCGCATCGCCACGCTCGAAGGCGGGCGCTTCTGTGTGCTGGCGCCCAGCGGCCTGTCGGCGCTGGCGCTGGTGGACATGGCCTTTCTGCGCAGCGGCGACGAGCTTCTGATCCCCGACAACGCCTACGGCCCCGGCAAGGCCTTCGCGGCCGGTGAACTCGCGGCCTGGGGCATCACGCACCGCTTCTACGACGCCATGAACCCGGCCGACCTGGCCGCGAAGATCACGCCGGCCACGCGCCTGGTGTGGTTCGAGGCGCCAGGCTCGATCACGATGGAATTTCCGGACGTGCCGGCACTGGTGGCGGTGGTCAAGGCTGCGAACCGCTCGCGCACGGGTGGCGCTCGCCCGATCGTCACCGCGCTGGACAACACCTGGGGCGCCGGCATCGCCTTCGGCGCCTTCGATCTGGGCGTGGACGTCTCCATGCAGGCGCTCACCAAGTACCCCAGCGGCGGCGCCGACGTGCTCATGGGCTCGGTGGTCACGCGCGATGAGGCGCTGCACCGTGAGGTGCTCCTGTGCCACATGCGCCTGGGCCTGGGCGTCTCGGGCAACGACGCCGAACTCGTGCTGCGCGGCCTGCAGACCATCGAACTGCGTTACCACCAGCAAGACGCCACCGCACGCAGCCTGGCGGCCTGGCTGCAGACACAGCCCGGCGTGGCCCAAGTGTTCCATCCGGCCTTGCCCGGCTCGCCCGGCCATGCCGTGTGGCAGCGTGACGCCCGTGCCGCGGCCTGCCTCTTCAGTGCGGCGTTCGACGCTTCGATTCCGCAGGATCGCATCGACGCGTTTTGCGACGGCCTGCGCCGCTTCAAACTCGGCTGGAGCTGGGCTGGCCCCATCAGCCTGTGTGCGCCCTACAACGTGCCGGGCATTCGCTCGCTGGGTTGGCCGCACGCGGGGGGTCTGGTACGCTTTGCCGCAGGCTTGGAGGACGTCGAAGACCTCCGCGCCGACCTGGCCCAGGCGTTGCCCCGGCTGCACCCCTGATCCCTTCAACCCCTGCAGGAACATCGCATTGGCCACACCCAACTACGGATACGAAAAGCGCCAGCGCGAGCTGGCCAAGAGGCAGAAAAAGGAAGAGAAAGCGCGCCAGAAGGCCGCCCGCAAGACGGGCGACGGCGCACAACCCGGTGACGAACCGCAAGGCGACAGCGGTGCCGATGGCACCGGCGCGCCGGGTGGCGAGGGCGGCAACGCCGCCTGAGCCCCGATCGACGCCCCGCCTGTTGGCGGCTCACGCACGGGGCGCGCGCGTTGCGCCGGCGGGGGCGCTCCGATCAGGCCGATTCGCTGGCGATCAAAGCGCGGGCCGCTGCGCGAAGTGCCGTGGTGGAGCGATCGGTCAGCACGCAGGGCAGGGCTTCACCCAGGCGCTGGAAGTTGCGCTGGGTGGAGGCCCGGTAGGTGGGGTCGTAGTGCTGCACCAGCAGGTCCAGAACCACGGCGGGCGTCTGTCCCTCCCGCACCTGTCTTGACCATCCATCAACCATTTCGGCACCGCGCACCTGGCGCAGCGCCTGCAGCCGCTCGATGAAGAAATCGGGCTTCTGCACGAAGAAGTCGTAGTCCTCCAGCAGCAGCGCCACGCGCTCCTCGTCGGCCAGTTCAAGTCCGATGCAGTCGCTGGCCCGCATCGCGTCCATCAAGGCGTCGGGCACGCGCAGGTTGCCCACTTTCTTGCTTTCGCTCTCCACGTACACCGGCCGCGCGGGGTCGAAGCGGCGCAAAGCGTCCCACACCAGCGAGTCAAAGCGCTTCTGGCTCGGCTGCGGCTGCCCGGGCAGCAGGCCCAGCACCGAGCTGCGGTGGCAGGCCAGGCCCTCGAGGTCGAGCACCTGCGCGCCTTCGGCCGCCAGAGCCTGCAACAGCCGCGTCTTGCCGCTGCCCGTGGGGCCGCACAGCACGCGGTAGCGCAGGCGGCTGGCCTGGTGGGGCAGGTCTTCCACCAGGGCGGCGCGCCAGGCCTTGTAGCCACCCTCGACCAGCGTGACCTGAAAGCCAATGGCGCCCAGGATGGTGGCCAGCGCACCGCTGCGGTTGCCACCGCGCCAGCAGTACACCAGCGGCCGCCAGCCCTTGGGTTTGTCCAGTACCTCGCGCTCGATGTGGGCTGCGATGTTGCGTGCCGCCAGCGCTGCGCCGCGCTTCTTGGCCTCGAAGGCGTTGACCTGCTTGTACATTGTGCCGATGGCGATCCGCTCGGCGTTGTCCAGCGTGGGCCAGTTCAGCGCGCCGGGTACGTGGTCGAGCGCGTGCTCGTCCTCGGTGCGGGCATCGATGATGGTGTCGAATTCGGCAAGGCGCCGCAGGGCGTCTGCAGCGCTCAGGGTGGCAACGGGCATGCCCGGATTATCCGGCGGCCACCAGCTTGCGCAGTTCGGGCCAGACGGTGTCGCGCATGATGGGTTGCGCCTTTTCGTTCGGATGGATGCGATCGCTCTGGAACAGCGCCAGCGGGTCGGCGGTGTCGGCCACCCCTTTGAGGAAGAACGGCACCAGCGCAGCCTTCTCCTCACGCGCCACGGCGACGAAGAGTTCGCGGAACTCCTGTGCGTACTTTGCGCCGTAGTTGGGCGGCATGTCCATGCCCAGCAGCAGCACGCGGGCACCCGTGGCCTTGGCGGCCTTCACCATGGCGGTGAGGTTGTCGCGCGTCATGCTCAGGGGCAAGCCGCGCAGGGCGTCGTTGCCGCCCAGTTCGATGACCACCACCGAGGGCTGGTGCTGCTTGAGCAGCGCCGGCAGGCGCGAGCGGCCGCCCGAGGTGGTGTCGCCGCTGATGCTCGCGTTGACCACGCGTGCGCGCAGCTTCTCGCTTGCGAGCTTCTCTTCGGTGAGGGCAACCCACCCGCTGCCGCGGCGCAAGCCGTATTCGGCGCTCAGTGAATCGCCCACCACCAGCACCAGCGGTTCGGCCTTGGCCTTGGCCGGGGCACTTGCCTGCGCCTGCGCAGCGCCTGCATGCCCCAGGGCCAGCGTGGCTGCAAGGCACAGGCTAAAGTGGCGGCGGTTCGGATTCAGGGAATGCGTCATGTCGGATGTGATGATTGCGGTCAGCCATGTGTTCAAGTCGGTCACCGACTCGACGGGCACGCTGACCATTCTGCGGGATATCGACTTCACCGTGCGCCGCGGCGAAACGGTGGCGATCGTGGGTGCTTCGGGCTCGGGCAAGAGCACGCTGCTGTCCATCGTCGCCGGGTTGGATACGCCCACGCAGGGAACGGTTCACATCGATGGTGACGATCTGTTCGCACTCGACGAAGACCGCCGCGCCGCCCTGCGCGCGGCCAAGGTGGGCTTTGTCTTCCAGAGCTTCCAGTTGCTGGCCAACCTCACCGCACTGGAGAACGTGATGCTGCCGCTGGAACTGGCCGGGCGGCGCGACGCCCGCGTGGCCGCCACCGCCATGCTGCAGCGCGTGGGCCTGGGCGAGCGCTTGAACCACTACCCCAAGGTGCTCTCGGGCGGTGAGCAGCAGCGCGTGGCGCTGGCGCGCGCATTCGTGGTGCGCCCGGCGGTGTTGCTGGCCGATGAACCCACCGGCAGCCTGGATTTCGCCACCGGCGAGGCAGTGATGGCGCTGATGTTCGAGCTCAACCGTGAGCAGCACACCACGCTGGTGCTGGTCACGCACGACCGTGGCATCGCCGAACGCTGCGACCGGCGCATCACCATCGCGGCCGGGCAGGTGGCGGATATCAGCAGCGGTGCCACCGTGAAGGCAGCCTGAGCCGAGGCGGGATAATCCCGCCATGTCATCCTCGCCCAAAGCCCCGTCCGCCACCAAGGTCCTGTTCGGTTTCCACGCCGTGGGCGTGCGGCTGAAAACCGCGCCCCAGAGCATCGTCGAGGTGGTGTTCGAGGGTACGCGGCGCGATGCGCGCATGCGCCAGTTCCTCGAACGCGCGAAAGAGGCCGGTGTCCGCCTGATCGAAGCCGACGCGCTGCGCATCGCCAAGCTGGCCGGCAGCCACGGCCATCAGGGTGTGGCCGCGCGGGTGCTGCCGATCGAGCAGGCGCGCTCGCTGGATGACCTGCTTGACCAGCTCGAGGGCACGGGCGAAACGCCACTGCTGCTGGTGCTCGATGGCGTCACCGACCCGCACAATCTGGGCGCCTGCCTGCGCGTGGCCGACGGTGCCGGCGCGCATGCCGTCATCGCCCCCAAGGACCACGCCGTGGGCCTGAACGCCACGGTGGCCAAGGTGGCCAGTGGTGCCGCCGAGACGGTGCCGTACTTCATGGTGACCAACCTGGCCCGCACCTTGAACGAACTCAAGGAACGCAACATCTGGGTCATCGGTACCAGCGACGACGCGCCGAAAACGGTCTATCAAATCGATCTCAAGGGGCCGGTGGCGCTGGTGCTCGGCGCCGAAGGGCCGGGCATGCGCCAGCTCACGCGCAAGACCTGCGACGAGCTGGTGGGCATCCCGATGCGCGGGGCGGTGGAAAGCCTGAACGTGTCGGTGGCCAGCGGCGTGTGCCTGTACGAAGCGCTGCGCCAGCGCGGCGTGTGATGCCGGGCGGGCGCGCATGACGGACGCCGTGCGTGAAGTGGCCCGGGCGATCCGGGCGGCGCGTGCCGTGGCCGTGCTCAGCGGCGCCGGCATGAGTGCCGAGTCCGGTGTGCCCACCTTTCGCGATGCGCTCAGCGGCCTGTGGGCGCGATTCGACCCGCAGCAACTGGCCACCGAAGCGGCCTTCCGCCACGACCCGGCCCGGGTGTGGGACTGGTACGCCGAGCGGCGTGCGGCGATCGCACGGGTGCACCCCAACGCCGGGCACCACGCCATCGCGGCCTACCAGCAGCGGCACCCCGGGCGCCTGACGGTGATCACGCAGAACGTGGACGGACTGCATCAACGGGCGTGCAGCACCGGTGTACTGGCCCTGCACGGCAACATTGCCGAGGATCGCTGGCTCGACCCACCGCGCGATTGCTGCCGACAGGGCCCGATCGCACCCGGCCGGCCGCCGCATTGCCCGGTCTGCGGCAATCTGCGTCGCCCCGCGGTGGTGTGGTTTGGCGAGATGCTGCCGGAGCCCGAATTGAATGCCGCCCATGTCGCCGCCGAAGGCTGCGACCTGATGTTGGTGGTCGGCAGCGCGGGTGCGGTGTACCCGGCTGCGGGCCTGGCCCAGGTGGCGCGCGGTGCGGGCGCGCAGGTGGTGGTCGTCAACCCGAACGAAACCGGGCTCGATGGCGTCGCCCACCTGCTGCTGCGCCATACTGCGGCGCAGGCGCTGCCGCACTTGCTGGCCGAGCCCGCCGGACCAACGGCCTAGTGGCTGCCGGTGCCTTCCAGGGTTTCGAGCAACTCGGTTTCGATCTCGATCTGGCGCTTGTTCACCTGCAGCGGCGCACCGCTGATGAGGAAGGTGTCCTCCACGCGCTCGCCGAGCGTGGTGATCTTGGCCAGCTGCACGCTCACGCCGTGGCGCGCCAGCACCCGCGAGATGCCGTAGAGCAGGCCGGCGCGGTCGCTGGCCGACACCGACAGCAGCCAGCGCTGGGCCTTCTCATCGGGGCGAAGGTCCACGCGCGGCGTGATGGGAAAGCTTTTCACGCGCCGCGACAACCGCCCCTTGGTGGGCGGCGGTAGCGGGTCGCGCGAGTCGATCACCTTGGCCAGCCGGTTCTCCACCATCGACACGAGTTCGCGGTAGTGCTCGGCCAGCTCGGGCACCACCACCTGGAAGGTGTCGAGCGCATGGCCGGTCATCGTGGTGTGCACGCGCGCATCGAGGATGCTGAACTCCGACATGTCGAAGTAGCCACAGATGCGCGCGAACAGGTCGCTCTGGTCGGGCGCATACACCAGCACCTGCAGGCCCTCGCCTTCGGGTGACAGGCGTGCGCGCACGATGCAGCGCTCGGGCGCGCGGTCGGCCTTGGCGAGTTCGCGCGTGAGCACGCGGGTGTGCCAGGCGATCTCGTCGGCCTGGTGGCGCATGAAGTAGCTCACGTCCAGCGTGTCCCACAGCGCCTTGTGCGCGTTGTGGGGCAGGGCGTGCAGGGCCAGCAGCTGCAGCGCCTCGCGTTTGCGGCCTTCGATCTCGGCGCCCGGGTCGGGTGCGCGCCCGCCCAGCACGCGCAGCGTGTAGCGGTACAGGTCCTCCAGCAGCTTGCCCTTCCAGGCGTTCCACACCTTGGGGCTGGTGCCGCGAATGTCGGCCACGGTGAGCAGGTAGAGCGCGGTGAGGCGGCGCTCGTTGCCCACGCGGCGCGCGAAATCGGCGATCACGTCGGGGTCGGACAGGTCGGCCTTTTGCGCCAGGCGGCTCATCGTCAGGTGCTCGGCCACCAGGAATTCGACCAGCTTCGCGTCCTCGCGCTCGATGCCGTGCTGGCGGCAGAAGCTGCGCACGTCGTGTGCGCCGAGTTCGGAGTGGTCGCCGCCCCGGCCCTTGGCGATGTCGTGAAACAGCGCCGCCACGTACAGGATCCAGGGCTTGTCCCAGCCTGCGGCGAGTTGCGAACAGAACGGGTACTCGTGCGAGTGCTCGGCGATGAAGAAACGGCGCACGTTGCGCAGCACCATCAGGATGTGCTGGTCCACGGTGTAGACGTGGAACAGGTCGTGCTGCATCTGCCCGACGATGTTGCGGAACACCCAGAGGTAACGGCCCAGAACCGAGGTCTGGTTCATCAGCCGCATGGCGTGCGTGATGCCCTGAGGCTCCATGATGATGCGGCGGAACGTCTCGCGGTTGACCGGATCGCTGCGGAAGCGCCCGTTCATGACCGAACGCGCGTTGTAGAGCGCGCGCAGGGTGCGCGCCGACAGGCCCTTCACGCCCACCGAGGTCTGGTAGATGTGGAAGGTCTCCAGGATGGCGTGCGGCTGCTGGATGTAGAGGTTGTCGTGCGCCACCTCCAGCATGCCGCCTTTCTCGAAGAAGCGCTCGTTGATCGGGCGCAGGCGCTGCACGCCCGGCTCGCCACTGGCCAGGCGCTCCTCGATGTTGAGCAGCAGGATCTGGTTGAGCTGGGTGACCGCCTTGGCAGCCCAGTAGTAGCGCTTCATCAGCGCCTCGCTGGCACGCCGCGTGCCGCGCGGGTTGGTCTCGCCTGGCGCGGGCAACTGGGCCTTGAAGCCGAAGGACTCGGCCACCGCGGTCTGCAGGTCGAACACCAGGCGGTCCTCGCGGCGCCGGGCAATCAGGTGCAAGCGTGCGCGGATCAGGCTCAGCAGCGCTTCGTTGGCCTTGATCTGGCGCGCCTCCAGCGGCGTGGCCAGGCCGGTGCGCGCCAGCTCGTCCCAGCTGCGGCCCAGGCCCGCGGCCTTGGCCACCCAAAGAATGATCTGCAGATCGCGCAGGCCACCCGGGCTTTCCTTGCAGTTGGGTTCGAGCGAGTAGGGCGTGTTCTCGAACTTGTGGTGGCGCTGGCGCATCTCCAGCGTCTTGGCCACGAAGAAGGCCTTCGGGTCCATCACCTCGCCCAGGCGGCGCACCAGGGCGTTGAAACCCGCACGGTGCCCGGTGATCAGGCGGCATTCGAGCAGTGAGGTCTGAACCGTCACGTCCTTGTCGGCCTCGGCCACGCAGTCGTCGGCGGTGCGCACGCTGGAGCCGATTTCCAGCCCGAGGTCCCAGCAGGCGCCGATGAAACCCTCGATGCGCGCCTTCAGGTCGGCGTCGGCGTCCGGCACGCAGCCATCGGGCAGCAGCACCAGCACATCGACATCGGAATGCGGGAACAGCTCGCCGCGGCCAAAGCCGCCCACCGCCAGCAAGGCAAAACGCGGGCCGAAGCCGGCGCGCCGCCAGAGCGTCTTCAGGGTCTGGTCGGTGAGCCTGGACAGCCGCGCCAGCGCCTGGCGCACGCCGCGGGTGGATGCGCCCGACTCGCCGAGCTGCGCGAACAACGCGGCCTTGTCGTCGCGGTAGCGCTGGCGCAGCGCGGCCAGATCGTCCATGGCGCGGGCCGCGTCAGGCGGGAATGGCAGCGGCGGCGGTCACGAAGGCCGGCGGTGCCAGGCTGCCCGCGGACAGCGTGAGCACCTCGTAGCCCGTCTCGGTGACCAGCACCGTGTGCTCCCACTGGGCCGAGAGCGAGCGGTCGCGCGTGACGATGGTCCAGCCGTCGCCAAGCTCCTTGATCTCGCGCCGCCCGGCGTTGATCATGGGCTCGATGGTGAATGTCATGCCGGGCTTGAGTTCTTCGAGCGTGCCCGGGCGGCCGTAGTGCAGCACCTGGGGTTCCTCGTGAAAGCGCTGGCCGATCCCGTGGCCGCAGAATTCGCGCACCACCGAGTAGCCGTTGCCCTCGGCGTAGGTCTGGATCGCGTGGCCGATGTCGCCCAGGCGGGCGCCCGGGCGCACCAGCACGATGCCCTTCCACATGGCCTCGTAGGTGACCTGGCACAGCCGGCGCGCCTGCAGCGAGCAGGCCGCCTCGCCACCGATGAGGAACATGCGCGAGTTGTCGCCATACCAGCCGTCGGGCGTGATGACGGTGACGTCCACGTTCAGGATGTCGCCCTTCTTGAGCGGCTTCTCGTTCGGGATACCGTGGCACACCACATGGTTGATGGACGTGCACAGGTGGCCGGGGTAGGGTGGGTAGCCGCTGGGTTGGTAGCCGATGGTGGCCGACACCGTGCCCTGGTGCTTCATGTAGTCGGCCGCCAGGCGGTCGATCTCGAGCGTGGTGATGCCGGGCTGGATCAGCGGCGTGAGGTAGTCCAGCACCTCGGAGGCGAGGCGGCACGCGGTGCGCATGCCCTCGATGCCGGCGGCGTCCTTGTAGGTGATGCTCATGGGCGGGATTATCCCACCGGACCCCGCGCAGGCAGTCGCGGCAGGCCAATCGCCATGGGGCCGACGGGTAAAATCGCGGGCTTTCCACCGCCCCCTCCGCGGGTGGTTCAACGCACCACAGGCCCCACCGTGTCCCTGCACCTGCGCACTTTCGATGGCGGCCACGCCATCAGCGACTTCAAAGTCCAGCAGCTTCTTCCCCGTCTCACCGCCATCCACGACAAGATCGTCGGCCTCAGCGCGCGCTTCGTGCACCTGGCGGCGTTCGACGCCGCCCCCGACGCGGCCACCGGGCAGCGCCTGGGTGAACTGCTGACCTACGGCGAGCCCGCGCAGGCCGAACACCTGCGGCTCGAAGCCGACGGCGCGCCGGCCCTGATCGTGATGCCGCGCCTGGGCACCGTCTCTCCCTGGGCCTCCAAGGCCACCGACATCGCGCGCAACTGTGGGCTCACCGTGCACCGGGTGGAGCGCCTCGTCGAGTACCGCATCGCCCTCAAACCGGGCCTGCTTGGCGGCAAACCCGCGCTCACGCCCGAGCAGCGCTGGGCCGTGGCCAGCCTGCTGCACGACCGCATGACCGAGGCCGTGGTCGCCACGCGCGACGAAGCCCACGCCCTGTTCACCGAACTGCACGCCGCGCCCATGGAGCGCGTGGACGTGCTGGGCGGCGGCCGGGCCGCACTGGAGCGCGCCAACACCGACTGGGGCCTGGCCCTGGCCGACGACGAGATCGACTACCTCATCAACGCCTTCACCGGGCTGGGGCGCAACCCCACCGACGTGGAGCTCATGATGTTCGCGCAGGCCAACAGCGAGCACTGCCGCCACAAGATCTTCAACGCGCAGTTCACCATCGACGGCGTGGCGCAGGACAAGAGCCTGTTCGGCATGATCCGCCACACCCACCAGACCAGCCCGCAGCACACGGTGATCGCCTACGCCGACAACGCCTCGGTGATGGAAGGCCATGCGGTGCAGCGTTTTGCGGCGCGCTACGACGGCCAGGCAGCACCCGCTTACCGCGCCGAACCTGTCACCCAGCACGTGTTGATGAAGGTGGAAACGCACAACCACCCGACCGCCATCTCGCCGTTCCCGGGGGCCTCCACCGGCGCTGGCGGGGAAATCCGCGACGAAGGTGCCACCGGGCGCGGCTCCAGGCCCAAGGCCGGCCTCACCGGCTTTTCGGTCGGCAAGCTCTGGGGCGGCCTGGCCGATCAGCCCGGCGGCAAGCCCGAACACATCGCCAGCCCCTTGCAGATCATGACCGAGGGTCCGCTGGGCGGCGCGGCCTTCAACAACGAATTCGGCCGGCCCAACCTGGCGGGCTACTTCCGCGAATACGAGCAGGTGGTGGACGGCGTGCAGCGCGGCTACCACAAGCCCGTCATGATCGCGGGCGGCGTCGGCACCATCGACGCGAAGCTGACGAAGAAGATCCTGTTCCCGGCCGGTACCTTGCTCATCCAGCTCGGCGGCCCGGGCATGAAGATCGGCATGGGCGGCGGCGCGGCCAGCTCGATGGCGACCGGTACCAACGCGGCCGCACTCGACTTCGACTCCGTGCAGCGTGGCAACCCCGAGATCGAACGCCGCGCGCAAGAAGTCATCAACCACTGCTGGGCGCAGGGCGAGAAGAACCCCATCCTGGCGATCCACGACGTCGGCGCGGGCGGCCTGTCCAACGCCTTCCCCGAGATCACCAACGACGCCGGCCGCGGTGCGCGCTTCGACCTGCGCGCCGTGCCGCTCGAAGAAAGTGGCTTGGCCCCCAAGGAGATCTGGTGCAACGAGAGCCAGGAACGCTACGTGCTGGCCATTGCGCCCGGGTCGCTGCCGCAGTTCCAGGCTTTCTGCGAGCGCGAGCGCTGCCCCTTTGCCGTCGTGGGCGTGGCCACCGACGAGCGCCAGTTGCAGTTGGTCGACGAAGGGCATGACAGCCCTGTCGACATGCCGATGGATGTGCTGCTCGGCAAGCCGCCCAAGATGCACCGCGACGTCAAGACCGTGGCGCGCACCGCACCCGCCATCGACCTCACCGGTGTCGACCTGCAAAAGAGCGTGATCGACGTGCTGAGCCACCCCACGGTGGCGTCCAAGCGCTTCCTCATCACCATCGGTGACCGCACTGTGGGTGCCTTCACCCACCGCGACCAGATGATCGGCCCCTGGCAGGTGCCGGTGGCCGACTGCGCCGTCACCCTGGCCGACCACGCGGGTTTTGCGGGCGAGGCGATGGCCATGGGCGAGCGCACGCCACTGGCGGCCACCCACGCCGCGGCCTCGGGCCGCATGGCCGTGGCCGAGGCCATCACCAACCTGCTGGCCGCGCCGATCGAGCTGCCGCGCGTGAAGCTCAGCGCCAACTGGATGGCCGCTTGCGGCGAGCCCGGCGAAGACGCCGCGCTGTACGAAACCGTGAAGGCTGTGGGCATGGAACTGTGCCCGGCGCTGGGCGTGTCCATCCCGGTGGGCAAGGACAGCCTGTCGATGCGCACGCAATGGCAGGCCGACGGGCAGACCAGAAAGGTCACCGCGCCCGTGAGCCTGATCGTGAGCGCCTTCGCCTCGCTGGACGACGTGCGCGGCACGCTCACGCCGCAACTCGATCGCGACATCGACGACACGACGCTGGTGCTGATCGACCTCGGCAAGGGGCGCCAGCGCCTTGGCGGCAGCATCCTCGCGCAGACCCTGGGCCACCCCGGCGGCGACGTGCCGGACCTGGACGATCCACAGGACCTGGTAAGGCTCGTCAATGCGGTGAATGCGCTGCGCGCGCAGGGCCGCATCCTGGCCTACCACGACCGCAGCGACGGTGGTCTGCTCGCCACTGTGGCCGAGATGGCCTTCGCGGGCCAGGTGGGCGTGGCGCTCAATGTGGATCAGCTCGTCACCGAGGGCGACGGCATCAGCGACAGCCGTGCCGAAATGGGTGATGCCAAGAACTGGACAAAGCAGGTGAGCGCGCGCCGCGAGGAGCTGACCCTCAAGGCGCTATTCAGCGAGGAGCTGGGCGTGGTGCTGCAGGTGCGCACCAGCGAGCGCAACGAGGTCATGCAGGTGCTGCGCGAGCATGGCCTGTCGAAGCACAGCCACTTCATCGGCAAGACGCGGCCTGCCAGCTCCAGCATCGACGCCGGCAAGGGCGAACTGCAGGTCTGGCGCGACACGAAGGCCGTGTTCAGCGCAAGGCTGGCCGACCTGCAGCAGGTCTGGGACAGCGTGAGCTGGAAGATCAACCAGCAGCGCGACAACCCCGCCTGCGCCGACGCCGAGCACGCCGCCGCCGGCGACCCGACCGACCCCGGTCTGCACACGCACCTCACGTTCGACCCGAACGAGGATGTGGCCGCGCCGTACCTGAACCTCTCGCGTCCCAAGGTCGCGATCCTGCGTGAGCAGGGCGTGAACTCGCACGTGGAAATGGCCTGGTGCTTCACCCAGGCGGGTTTCGAGGCCATCGACGTGCACATGACCGACCTGCAGAGCGGCCGCGCGAGCCTCAGCGACATGCGTGGCGTGGTGGCCTGCGGCGGTTTCAGCTACGGCGATACGCTGGGTGCGGGCATCGGCTGGGCGCGCTCCATCACCTTCAACCCGGTGCTGTCGGACCAGTTCCAGGCCTTCTTTGCGCGCCCCGACACCTTCGGTCTGGGTGTGTGCAACGGCTGCCAGATGTTCGCGGAACTCGCAGACATCATCCCCGGTGCCGAGGCCTGGCCTCGCTTCACCACCAACCAGAGCGAGCGCTTCGAGGCGCGCCTGTCGCTGGTGGAAGTGCTCGACTCGCCCAGCCTGTTCTTCCAGGGCATGGCCGGAACACGGCTGCCGATTGCCGTGGCCCACGGCGAAGGCCACGCCAACTTCCGCCACCGCGGCGACCCGGCGAAAGCCATCGCTGCAATGCGCTTCGTCGACAACACCGGCGCTGCCACCGAGCGTTACCCGTTCAACCCCAACGGCAGCCCGGGTGGTCTCACCGCCGTCACCACCGCCGACGGCCGCTTCACCGCGCTGATGCCGCACCCGGAGCGCGTGTTCCGCAACGTGCTCATGAGCTGGACCGACCAGGACGTGTCGGCCCACAGCGGCTGGATGCGCATGTGGCGCAATGCGCGCCGCTGGGTCGGATAAGCCAAGCCCGCCATCACAACACAGGGAGCTCCCACATGGCCGGCACCAGCCTTCTCGCGCTCATCGACGACATCGCTACGCTGCTCGACGACGTGTCGGTGATGACCAAGGTCGCGGCCAAGAAGACCGCGGGGGTGTTGGGCGACGACCTCGCGCTCAATGCGCAACAGGTCACCGGGGTGAAGGCCGATCGCGAGTTGTCGGTGGTGTGGGCCGTGGCCAAGGGCTCCTTCGTCAACAAGGCCATCCTGGTGCCGGCGGCGCTGCTCATCAGCGCGTTCGCGCCGGTGCTCATCACGCCGCTGCTGATGCTGGGCGGCCTGTTCTTGTGCTTCGAGGGTGTTGAGAAGCTGATGCACAGCCTGGGCGCGCACAAGGCCGACGACAAAAAGCACCACGACGAACTGGTGCAGGCCGTGGCAGACGAGAAGGTGGACCTCGTCGCCTTCGAAAAGGCCAAGATCAAGGGCGCCGTGCGCACCGACTTCATCCTCTCGGCCGAGATCATCGTCATCAGCCTGGGCACCGTGGCCAGCGCCACCATGGGTCAGCGCGTCGGCGTGCTGGTGGGCATCTCGCTGCTGATGACGGTGGGCGTGTACGGCCTGGTGGCCGGCATCGTGAAGCTCGATGACGTGGGCCTGCACCTGAACCGCCAGGCGCAGGCCTGGAAGCAGGCCATCGGCCGCGGCATTCTCGCTTTCGCGCCCTGGCTCATGAAAACGCTGTCGGTGCTGGGTACAGCGGCCATGTTCCTCGTGGGCGGCGGCATCCTGCTGCACGGCCTGCCGCTGCTGGCGCACGGCGTCGAGGCCATGGCCGAGTCCATGGGCTGGCTCGGTGCCTTCGTGCCCAGCCTGACGGGCGCTCTGGTGGGCGTGGTGGCCGGCGCCGCGGTGGTGGGCGTGGTGGCGCTGGTCAAGCGCCTGCGCGGCAAGCCCACCCCGGCTTGAGGCGCATGCCACGCCGGCCGGCCAGCCCGGTCACACGCAGCGCGCGCCGTCCACTTCCAGGCACACACCCGAGATGAAAGCCGCCTCGTCGCTGGCGAGGTAGAGCACGGCATTGGCCACGTCTTCCGGGGTGGAGAAGCGGCCCAGCGGGATCGTGCTGCGGAACTTGGCCAGGCGTTCATCGGTGAGTTCACCGCCCGCGAACGAAGCGCCCAGGCCCGTGAACGGGTTCATCACCGGGTTCACGCAGTTCACGCGGATGTTGTCCGGCCCGAACTCGGCGGCCAGCGACTTGCTGGTCGTGATCACCGCGCCCTTGGAGCCGTTGTACCAGGTGAGCCCGGGGCGCGGCCGCACGCCCGCGGTGGATGCGATGTTGATGAACGCGCCGCCGCCATTGGCCCGGAACACCGGCACCGCGTGCAACGCCGAGAGGTAGATGCTCTTGACGTTGACCGCGTAGCAGCGATCGAACTCTTCCTCGCTCACGTCCAGCGCGGGCTGGTTCCGATGGGTCCAGCCGGCGTTGTTGACCATCACGTCCAGGTGGCCGTGGCGCTGCACGGCCGCCTGGACCAGCGCCTTCACGTCGTCCGAGCGGGTGACGTCGGCGGCAAAGAAGCTGACGCGCCCGCCCCGGGCGGTGATGTCGGCGACCACGCGTTCACCGCCGGCCACGTTGACGTCATTGACGATCACCTGGGCGCCCTCGGCGGCCAGGCGGTGGGCAATGCCTTCGCCGATGCCGCTGCCCGCGCCGGTGACGATGATGGATTTGTTCTGCACTCGCATGGGATGTGTCTCCGTGACGGGCCGATCGGCCCTGGTTTCAGCCGTGGCGGATGGCCACGGTCTTGAGGGTGGTGAAACCCAGCAGGGCCTCGAAGCCCTTCTCACGGCCGTAGCCGCTGGACTTGACGCCACCGAAGGGCAGTTCGACGCCGCCGCCGGCGCCGTAGTTGTTGATGAAGATCTGACCGGCCTTGACGCGGCGGGCCATGCGCAACTGGCGCGCGCCATCGCGCGTCCAGACGCCGGCGACCAGCCCGAAGGCCGTGCCATTGGCCAGGCGCACCGCGTCGTCCTCGTCGTCGAACGCCATGGCGGCCAGCACCGGGCCGAACACCTCTTCCTGCGCCAGCCGGTGCTGCGGGGGCACGTCGCGCACCAGCGTCGGTGCGGCGTAGTAACCGTGCTGGCTGGCCTGCGACACGACTTGCCCTTGCGCGACGATGGGCAGGCCGTCGCGCCGCACGTCTTCCAGGAAGCCGCGCACGCGCTCCAGCTGGGTCTGGCGGATCAGCGGGCCGAGATCGAGGTCGAGCTCGGGCGGGCCGGCACGCAGCGCGCTGAACGCCTGACCCAGGCGCTTGAGCAGCGGCTCGTACAGGCCGCGCTGCACCAGCAGCCGCGAGCCCGCGCTGCAGGTCTGGCCGCTGTTCTGCACGATGGCGTTGACGATGAAGGGCAGGGCCGCGTCCACGTCGGCGTCGTCGAACACGATCTGCGGGCCTTTGCCGCCGAGCTCGAGCGTCACCGGGCAATGCCGTTCGGCCGCGGCCTGCTGGATCAGGGTGCCCACGCGCGGGCTGCCGGTGAAGCTGATGTGGTCGATGCCCGGATGGCGCGCCAGCGCATCACCGACTTCGTGGCCGTAGCCGGTGACGATGTTGATGGCCCCCGCGGGAAAGCCAACCTCGGCCGCCAGTTCGGCCACCCGCAACAGCGACAGGCAGGCGTCCTCCGACGGTTTGACCACGCACACGTTGCCGGCGGCCAGTGCACCGCCCACACTGCGCCCGAAGATCTGCATCGGGTAGTTCCAGGGGATCACGTGGCCGGTCACGCCATGCGGCTCGTGCCAGGTGAGCACGCTGTAGCCATCAAGGTAGGGGATGGTGTGGCCGTGCAGCTTGTCGCCGGCGCCGGCATAGAACTCGAAGTAACGCACCAGGGCCAACGCATCAGCGCGTGCCTGTTTGACGGGCTTGCCGCAGTCGCGCTGTTCGATGGCGGCCAGCTCGTCGGCGTGTTCCGCCACTTTGGCGCTGAGCTTCATGAGCAGGCGGCCGCGCTCGGCCGCGCTCAGGCGCGCCCACGGCCCGTGCAGGCAGCGCTGCGCAGCCTGCACGGCGGCGTCGATGTCGGCGGCGTTGCCGCGTTCCAGGCGGTCGTAGGTTTCGCCGGTGGCCGGGTCGATGACGGGCAGCGTCTGTCCGCCGGTGCCGCGCACGCTGCGGTTGTCGATGAAGTGCAAAGCCATGGAACGCCTTTCACTGCGGCCCGATGGCCGGCGCGGGGCCCACGGGCATCACGGCCGCGGGTTTGTCGAACACCAGGTCGCGCAAGGTGAGCGAGACCGACGGGAAATAGGTGATGACGGCCAGGCAACCCACGATCACCAGCACGAAGGGCACCAGGTGCACGATCATGCGGTCCAGCGAGATGCGGGCCACCGTGGCCGCGGCGAACAGGTTCACGCCGAAGGGCGGTGTGATCATGCCCATGGCCAGGTTGACGACCATGATCATGCCGAAGTGCACCGGATCGACACCGAAGTAGACCGCCACCGGCACCAGGATCGGCGCCAGCACGATGATGGCGGCCGAGGTCTCGATGAACATGCCGATGACGAACAGCGCGGCATTGACGCCCACCAGGAACAGCACGGGCGACTGCAGCACATCCTTGAGCCACAGGCCGATCGCATCGGGAATGCCGGCGCGCGTGATCAGGAAGGCGAACAGGCCGGCGTTGGCGATGATGAACATGATCACGGCGCTGGAGATCACCGATTTGCGCAGCACCGGCAGCAGGTCCTTGAAGCCCAGTTCGCGGTGTATGACCATGCCCACGAGCAACGCGTAGAACACGGCGATCACGGACGCTTCGGTGGGGGTGAAGACACCGCCGTAGATGCCGCCCAGAATGATCACCGGCATCAGCAGCGCCCAGCCGGCCTGCAGCGTGGCGCGGCCCACCGGCAGGCGGCCGTCGCCGTCGTTCTTGCCCAGGCCCTTGAAGCGGCACCACAGGTGCACGAACAGCATCAGCGTGCCGCCGATGAGCAGGCCCGGCACCACTCCGGCGATGAACAGCTCGCCGATCGAGACCTCGGCGGCGACGCCGAAAAGGATCATGGGGATGGAGGGCGGAATGACCACGCCCAGTTCTGCGGACGTGGCCTGCAACGAGGCGGCGTAGCCCGGCGGGTAACCGTGCTTGACCAGGGCCGGGATGAGGATGGCGCCGATCGCGAAGGTGGTGGCCACCGAGGAGCCCGAGACGGCCGCAAAGATCATGCAGGTGAGCACGCAGGTCATGGGCAGGCCGCCTTGCACGCCGCCCACGATCGATTTGGCGAAATCGACCAGGCGCCGCGAGATGCCCCCGGTTTCCATGAGGTTGCCGGCCAGGATGAAGAAGGGGATGGCCGCGAGCGGGAATTTGTCGATCGCGGAGAACATCTCCTTGGGCACGAGGATGAGCTTGCCGCTGTCGAAGATGGCAATGCCCAGAATGGCCGAGCCGCCGATCGCAACGGCAATGGAGATGCTGAAGGCAAAGCCCAGCAGCATCGTGAACAGCAAAGTGAAGGACATGGTGTGCGGGCAGGCGCTTGTTGGGCGGCGGCCGCGGAGCGGTTACTGGGCGGCGGCGAGTTCTTCGTTGCGGGGGTCGATGTGGTACGCGATGACCGCGATCACGGCCAGTACCGCGCCCACCGGCAATGCCGCATAGGCCCAACCCATCGAGATGTCCATGCTGGCGAAGGTCTGGAATCGCACCCTCACGACGAGGTCGATGCCGAACCAGATCAGCACACTCAGGAACGCCAGGTTGACCACCGTGATGATCCAGCGAACCACCTGTCGCCAAGCGCCGCGTGACAGGCGCAGCATCAGGTCAACCGACACCAGCGCGCCCTGGCGTAACGAGGCCACCACGCCGAGCATGACCATCCAGATCAGCAGGCGCCGCATGGACTCCTCGGTCCACGTCGAAGGCTGCTCCAGCACGAAGCGGCTGGTGACTTGCCACAGCCCCAGGCAGGAAATGACGGCCAGCAGCAGGCAGGCCAGGGAAAGGCACAGGCCGGTCAGCCAGCGATCGAGTTGCAGGATGAAGCGTCTCATGGTTCAACCGGGAATGCAGATGCACTGAGGCGGGAGCGCGGCGGACCGCATTCACGGGTCCGCCGGCATGAACCCCGGTGCGGTGGTGGGCCACGGCGTGGGCCACGCGCTCCGGGGTCGGCTGTCGTCACTTCACGTTCTGGATCGCGGCGATCTTGTCGGCGCCGAATTCCCTGGCGTACTGGGCGTAGGCCGGCGCCACTGCCTTGCGGAAGCTCTCGCCGTTGACCTGCTTGACCACCTGCATGCCGTCCTTCTCGAGCTGCGCGATGCCGGTGTTCTCGTCGTCGTTGACCTTCTTGCGCTGGGCAGCGGCGGCCTTCTTGCCGGCTTCGAGGAAGACCTGTTTGTCGGCGGCCGACAGCTTGTTCCACACCGCGGGCGAGAGGATCAGCGCCGCCGGCGAGTACACGTGGCCGGTCAGCGAGAGGTGCTTCTGCACTTGCGAGAACTTGGAGGACAGGATCACCGGGATCGGGTTCTCCTGGCCGTCCACGGTGCCTTGCTGCAGCGCGGTGAACAGCTCGGGGAAGGGCATCGGCGTGGGCAGGATGCCGAAGGTCTTGTAGCCGTCCATGTGCACCTTGTTCTCCATGGTGCGCATCTTCAGGCCGCTGGCATCGCTGGCCTGGTTGATGGCCCGCTTGCTGTTGGTCATGTGGCGGAAACCGTTTTCCGTCCAGGCCAGGTTGATCAGGCCCTTGGCTTCCATCTTCTTGCTCAGGTCCTGGCCGATGGGGCCGTCCATGACCTTGCGCGCGTGGTCGTAGTCACGGAAGAGGAAGGGGATGTCCACGATCTTGACCTCGGGCACGAAGTTGCCCAGCGGACCGGTGGAGGTGTTCACCAGGTCCTGCGTGCCCAGTTGCACCGCCTCGATCTGCTCGCGCTCGCCACCGAGGGCAGAGTTCGGGAACTGCTGGCACTTGTAGCGGCCCTGAGTGCCCTTTTCGATCTCGTCGCAGAACACCGTGGAGCCCACGCCGTAGTGCGACGTGGTCGAGGTGGCGTAGCCGATCTTCAGGACGGTCTGTGCCTGCACGCCGCCGGCCGCGAGGGTTGCGGCCAGGGCCAGGGGGGTGAGCAGCTTCTTCATCATGCGGTTGTCTCCTTGAGAAGGATGGGTCGGTACGGAAGGATGGTCAGGGCGCGGGAGTCAGCCGTGCGCGCGCTGCCGGCAAGGTCACGGCATCGGGGTGGTCCTGCGCGTACTGGCGCAGGACCGAATGGAAGTCGGGGTCGGCACGCAGGCCCAGGGCCTGCGCACGCGGACTGCGAAACAGCGAGGGCCAGCCGGCCACGATGCGCGCGGTCGCGGCGTCGGGTTCGTGGCTCACCAGGGCCGTGGCCCCGGGGCCTGCGAAGGCGGCCAGTGCGTCCAGCATGTCGCTCACGCGCAGGCTCAATGCCGGCAGGTTGATGGCGGTGCGCCCGCCAAAGGCTTCGCGCGAGGCTTCGGCCACGGCGATGATGCCGGCGATGGTGGTGGCCGGGGAAGACAGCGCCACCGGCGTGTCCAGCGGCACGGGGCAGTTGCTGGGTTGGCCCGCCAGGGGTTCGCGCAACATGCCCGACAGAAAGCCCGAGGCCGCGCCGTTGGGCCGGCCCGGGCGCACGGACACCGTCATGAGGCGCGCCGCACGGCCGTCGATGAAGCCCTTGCGCGTGTAGTCGGCCACCAGTTGCTCGCACACGAACTTGTGGATGCCGTAGCTCGACTGCGGCGTGGGCAGGGTGTCGTCGCTCACCACCGCGGGCAGCGGCAGGGCCGGGTCGCTGCCGTAGACGGCGACCGAGCTGGAGAAGAAGAACAGCGGCGCCGGATGGCCTTGCAACGTCTGCTGGCGGCAGGCGTCGAGCAGGCGGCGCGTGGTGTCGAGGTTGGCGTGCAGGCCAAGCTCGAAATCCGCCTCGCATTCGGCCGAGACGGCCGAGGCAAGGTGGAACACCGCGTCCCAGCGCTGGGCGAACAGCGCAGGCAGGCTCGTCTGCAGATCGCCCGCCTGCGCCTGCACGCGCGCATCGTTGACGAGCGCGGCGTCGCGCGGCGCGACGAGGTCGGCCAGCATGACGCGCTCGATGCGCCGCGAACCCAGGTGGCCGCGTTGCAGCAGCTCGCGCGCCAGGCGGCTGCCCAGGAAGCCGGCGCCGCCGGTGATCAGGATGTTCATGTGCGGCTCCCGCCTTGTTGTTGTTCGCGCCAGCGGCGCAGCCAGCCCAGGCCGGCACTGGTGCCGGCGCGCGGGCGGTACTCGCATCCCACGAAGCCCGCGTAGCCCAGGTCGTCCAGGCGCTGGAACAGATGGGGGTGGTTGATTTCGCCGTCGTCCGGTTCGTGTCGGTCGGGCACGCCGGCGATCTGGATGTGCCCGACGCCGTCGAAGTGGCGCTCCAGACGGCGCGTGAGGTCGCCTTCGCTGATCTGGCAGTGGTAGAAGTCCATCTGCACGCGCAGGTTGGCCGCGCCCACCTCGGCCACCACGTCATGCGCCTGTTGTTGCGTGGTGAGGAAGTAGCCCGGCACGTCGCGACCATTGAGCGGCTCGATCAGCACCGTGATGCCCTGGGCCGCCGCGCGTGTGGCCGCGTGCCGCAGGTTGGCCACGTACGTGGCGTGCATGCGGGCACGGTCGGCGCCGTCGGGCACAAGGCCGGCCATGGCGTGCAGCCGCTGGCAACCGGTGGCTTGCGCGTAGCGCAGGGCGGTCTCCAGATGGGCCGCGAACTCGGCCTCGCGGCCGGGCAGGCAAGCCATGCCGCGTTCACCGGCGGCCCAGTCACCCGGCGGCATGTTGAACAGGGCCTGGGTGAGGCCGCTCGCGCGCAGGCGCTGCGCCAGTTCCTGGGCGTCGAACTCGTAGGGAAAGAGGAACTCGACCGCGTCGAAGCCATCGGCCGCGGCGGCTGCGAAGCGCTCCAGGAAGGGCACTTCGGTGTACATCATCGTGAGGTTGGCAGCGAATCGGGGCATGTCACCAGAGGGCGTTGAAGCGTTGTCGCAGCTCGCCGATGCGGGTGTCGTCGAGCGGTGTGGGGCGGGGCGAGCAGAGCAGCCACAGTCGGGCGGTCTCTTCGAGTTCTTCCAGCAGCGCCATGGCCTGGGCGGGGCTGTGGTGCCACACCACGGGGCCCAGGCGTTCAAGCATGGCCGCGTGCAGCGGGCGTTCGGCCCGGCGAATCAGCTCACCCAGTTCGTCGGCCACGGCAGCGTCGCCGGGCGCGCGGTAGGCCAGGTGCGGCACATGCCCCACCTTCATGACCTGATAGGGCGTGATGGGCGGCAGGATGTCCTGTACCTGCCACACGCCTTGCAGGCTCAGCGCCACCAGGTGGGTGCTGTGGGTGTGCAGCACGCTGCGCGCGTGGGGCGCCGCTTCGTAAATGCGCCGGTGCAGCGCCAGTGTTTTGCTGGCCCGCGCGCCGGCACGCTGCTGGCCGTCCTCGCCGACCCAGGCCAGTTCGTCGGCGTCCAGATGGCCCAGGCAGGCGTCGGTGGGAGTGATCAGGAACCCGCCGCCCAGCGCCGCATCCAGGCGCACGCTGATGTTGCCCGCGGTGGAGTGGGCCAGCCCGCGCGCGAACAGCGATGCGCCCACGCGCACGATCTCCGCGCGCAGGGCCTGCTGGGTGTCCGGCACCGACGGGTTCACGCCGTTGTCTCCGTCATGGCCAGTGCTTCACGGAAGAAGTCGGGTCCGCCGAAATTGCCGGATTTCAGGGCCAGCAGCAGGGCGCCGTCACCGTCAGCAAGGCGCGTGGCCGTCCACGGCACGCCGGGGCAGATGCTGGGGCCGATCTGCAACTGCTGTACCGCCAGCGCCTGCACCACCGCGCCCGATGTTTCGCCCCCCGCAACCACCAGCCGGCGCACGCCGCTGGCCACCAGGCCGCGCGCGACGTGGGCCAGCGTCTGCTCCACCAGCTCGCCAGCGGCCTGCACACCCAGGGCCTGCTGCACCGCGCCCACGTGCTCGGGTGTGGCGGTGGCATAGATCAGCACCGGGCCCTGTGCCAGTGCCGCCGTGGCGTTGGCCAGCAGGGCGTCGGCGGTGGTGCGGCCCTCGTGCAGGGCCAGTGGATCGACCTGCACCGAGGCGCCGCCAGCCTGCTGCCAGCGCGCCACCTGGGTGTTGGTGGCCTGCGAGCAGGAGCCCGACACCATGGCCGCAGCGCCGTCCGCGGCGGGCAGGGCGGCGGCCTGTGCGTCCGGGCGCAGCCAGCCGCGGCGCGCGTAGGCCGGCGGCAGGCCCAGGGCCACGCCGGAGCCGGCGGTGACCAGGGGCAGATCGGCACAGGCCTCGCCCAACGTGAGCAAGTCGTCCTGGTCGAGCGCATCGGCCACGGCGACGCCCACGCCGTCGGCGCGCAGCGCCTGCAGCCGCGCGCGCGCCGCGTCGGCGCCCTGGGCCACGGTGTCGTGGCGCAGCAGGCCCACGCGTTGCTGCGTCTGTGCCTGCAGCACGCGCACCAGGTTGGCGTCGGTCATGGGCGTGAGCGGGTGGTTGCGCATGCCGGAGTCGCTGAGCAACTCATCGCCCACGAACAGGTGGCCGCGAAACACCGTGCGGCCGTTCTCGGGGAACGCCGGGCAGGCGATGGTGAGGTCGGTGCCCAGGGCCGCCATCAGGGCATCGATCACCGGGCCGATGTTGCCGCGCGGCGTGGAGTCGAAGGTGGAGCAGTACTTGAAGTAGATCTGCCGCGCACCGGCTGCTCGCAGGGCGGCCAGGGCAGCCAGGCTTTGCTGCACCGCGAGTTCGGGCGCGATGGTGCGCGATTTCAACGCCACCACGACGGCATCGGCCTCGGGCAGCGTACCCTGCGGCACACCCAGCACCTGCACCGTGCGCATGCCGGCGCGCACCAGCATGCTGGCCACGTCGGTGGCACCGGTGAAATCGTCCGCGATGACGCCGAGGATCATCCTGCTGCCCCGTCCGCGTTGGACCCTGCCGACGGCAGCTCCAGGCCAGCCAGCGCGGCGTAGTACTTCACCACCGCGGCATCGTCCTGCCCGCCCAGGCCCATGGCGGCCGTGGCCAGGTAAAGCTGGTGCGCGGCGGCGGCCAGTGGCAGCGGAAATTTCATGGCGCGCGCGGCGTCCAGCACGATGCCCAGGTCCTTCACGAAGATGTTCACCGCCGACAGCGGGGTGTAGTCGCCGTCCAGGATGTGTGGCACGCGGTTCTCGAACATCCAGCTCATGCCGGCGCTGTTGCAGATGACCTCGTAGAGCTGTCGCGGATCGGCGCCAGCCTTGATGCCCAGTGCCATGGCCTCGCACGCGGTGGCGATGTGCACACCCGCAAGGTGCTGGTTGACCATCTTCACGGTGGAGCCCACGCCCGCGCGATCACCGAGGCGGTAAACCTTGCCCGCAATCGCCTGCAGCGCCGCGTCGGCGGCCGCGAACGCGGCGTCGCTGCCCGAGGCCATCACCGTCATCTGGCCCTCGGCCGCCTTGCGGGCACCGCCAGAGACGGGGCCGTCGATCAGCAGGATGCCGTGCTCGGCCAGACGCGCCTCCCACTGCGCCGGCAAGGCCGGGTCCACCGTGGCCGAGGCGATCACCACCGAGCCGCGGCGCAGGCCGGGCACCAGGCCGTTGTCGCCGAACAGCACCGCTTCGGTCTGCGCGGCGTTGACCACCAGCACCAGCACGGCGTCGCAATGCGGGGCCAGCTCGGCGGGGTGCAGCACGGCGCGGCCGCCGGCCTGCCCGAAGGCCTCGCGTGCGGTGGCCTGCGGGTCGCAACCCCAGGTGGTGAGGCCGCGGCGCAGCGCCGAGCGGGCCGCGCCCATGCCCATGGAGCCCAGGCCAATGACGCCCAGCGTGGTGGGCGAAGGGGTGTTGACAGCGGTCATTCGTGGGGAGGTGCAGGGGGTTGAAGCAGCGCGTCGAGCGCGCGGCGAACGGGCGGCGTGGCGTGTTCGATGCGGTGCGCGGCATTGGCCATGTGGCGCATCGCGGCTTCGCGCGCGGCCACGGCGTCGCCCCGCGTCACCGCCTCGGCGATGGCGCGGTGTTCGCGTTGCACCTGCGCCATGTAGCCGCTGTCCAGCGATTCGTTGGTGCGCGTGACGCGCATGGCGTCGCGCTGGTATTGCTCGAGGAAGCCCAGCAGCCGTTCGTAGTGCGGGTTGTCGGTGGCGCGGGCGATGCTGCGGTGAAAACGCAGGTCGGCTTCCACGCCCGCCGTGCCCAGGGCGGGGCAGGCTTCCAGCTCGGCCAGGGCGTCGAGGATGGCGCGCGATTTTTCGGGGGTGATTCGCCGCGCCGCCAGCTCGGCCACGTCGGCCTCCAGGCCGCGGCGCACCTCCACCACCTGCAGCACGGCCTCCATGGAGTGCAGCACGGTCGGGTCGAAAGCGAGCGGGCGTGCGCGGTGGCTGGGTGAGACGAACACGCCGGCGCCCTGGCGCGACGTGAGCAAACCGATGGACTTGAGCTGGCTGATCGCCTCGCGCACCACGGTGCGTGACACGCCGAACTGCTCGGACAGCCGTTGCTCCGTGGGCAGACGCTGATCGGGCCCGAGGTCGCCCGACTCGATGCGCTGCATCAACAGGGCGGCCAGTCGGTCGGTCAGGCGTTGCGGCGCCTGCAGGGGCTCGGCGCTGTCGGAAAGCATGCGTTGTCTCGTCGCTTTTGTATGCTGATCAGGTCATCATACAAGTGGCTCGAGCGGACAACGGACCGGGAAAACCCGGGCCGTGCCGGATCAGAAGCCGGTCAGCGGCCGACGGCGATGAACAGGTCGCTGTGCGTGCGCAGCCAGTCGGCCGAGCGCTCGCTGTGCTGCTGGTCCGGGTGGAAATCGGTACGGAAGTAGTCGCGCCAGGCCCGGAAGTTGTCGCGCAACATGCCGCGAGGGCCCAGCAGGTGGTTCCAGGCGCTGCGCCAGGTGGACCAGCGCCACAAGGTGCCATCGCGCCGCAGGTTGTTCACCGTCTGACGCAGGGCGTCGGTCAGGAAGAACACCGTGACGCGGCGCATCCATGTCACGCGCCACGCGTGGTTGCCGCCCAGTGCCTGGTACAGATCGAACGCGGTGCACTTGTGTTCGGCTTCCTCGGCGCTGTGCCACAGCCACAGGGCCTGCAGGCGCGGCTCGCTGCCCGCCAGCACCTCGGGGTGCGCCAGCAGCCATTCGGCGAAGAGGGCGGTGAAGTGCTCGTTGGCCGCGGTGATGCCCAGCGCGTGGCGCGCGTCGGTGCCGGCCAGCAGCTTCATGCGGCGTTCGGCGCGTGGCGCCCAGGCGTTTTGCAGGCCGTGTTTCTCGATCTGCGCGTTGAACAATGCGTGCATGCGCCGGTGGGTGGCCTCCTGGCCGATGAAACCCTTGAGCTCCGCGTCCCAGCGTGCGCGTTGATCCTCCGGCAGGCCTTTGGCGCCGTCGCGCACCGCGTCGATGAAGAACTGCTCGCCGACGGGAAAGCTCATCGACAGCGCGTTGAACCAGGCCGTGAGGAAGGCGTCGCCGCCGCACCAGTGGCGCGCCACGGGTTGCTCCAGATCGATCAGCAGACGGCGCACGGTGAGGTCGGACATGGGCAGTGGCTTCCTTATTGGTACCAACGGGTACCAAACGAACTGTGCGCGGCCATCGCCACCCTGTCAAGCCCGCATGGCGCGCGCCGGGATGGCCCCTAAGATCGGGTCATGCCCCGACGCAGTGCCGCCGCTCACCAGGATTCCGATTCACAGGACGCGCCCGACACGCGTCTGCTCCAGGCGCTGGCCGAGGTGGCTGCCGACAAGGGCTTGGCCGCCGTCACCGTGGCCGATGTGGTGCGTGTGGCCGGTGTCTCCAAGCGCACCTTCTACGAGCACTTCGCCGACAAGGAGGGGTGCTTTCTCACCCTGTACCGGCTGGCCAGTGCGTCGGCGCTGAACACCTTGCGCGCGGCCGTTCAGCCCGCGCTGCCGTGGCAGGCGCAGGTCGATAGCGCGTTGCGGGCGTACTTCGCGCACCTCGCGGCCGGGCCGCGCCTGCTGCGCACCCTGTTCGTGGAGATTCACCACCTGGGCGAGGCCGGTGCGCTGGCACGCCGCGAGGTGATGGGTTCGCTGGCTGGCTTCATGCTGGAGACCGTCAATCGCGACCGGCCCGCCACGCAGGCGCTCAGCCCCGCGATGGCCATGGCCGCCGTCGGCGCCATCACCGAACTCGTGCTGCAGGCCATCGAGCACGACCAGCAGGCCGAGCTGGAGCGCCTGGTACCCGTCGCCAGCGACATCGTGCGAAGGCTCGCGCAGGCATGAAAAAGCCCGCAAGTGCGGGCTTTTCCTTCCAGAGGCGCCGAGGAACCGGCTTTGCCGGGCCTCTGGCGCCGTCCCCTTGAGGGGGTCGCGCGCAGCGCGGCGGGGGTGTCTTCGTTTACGCCAGCGGCAACAGCGGCACGATCAGCAGCGCCACGATGTTGATGATCTTGATCAGCGGGTTCACCGCCGGACCGGCCGTGTCCTTGTAGGGGTCGCCCACGGTGTCACCGGTGACGGCGGCCTTGTGCGCCTCGGAGCCCTTGCCGCCGTGGTTGCCGTCTTCGATGTACTTTTTGGCGTTGTCCCATGCGCCGCCGCCGGTGCACATGGAGATTGCCACGAACAGGCCGGTGACGATGGTGCCCATGAGCAGGCCGCCCAGCGCCTTGGGACCGAGGAACACGCCCACCAGGATCGGCACCACCACCGGCAGCAGGCTGGGGATGATCATTTCCTTGATGGCGGCCGTGGTCAGCATGTCGACGGCCTTGCCGTACTCGGGCTTGGCCGTGCCTTCCATGATGCCGGCGATCTCCTTGAACTGGCGGCGCACCTCCACCACCACCGAGCCGGCTGCGCGGCCGACCGCCTCCATCGCCATGGCCCCGAACAGGTAGGGGATCATGCCGCCAATGAACAGGCCGATGATCACCATCGGGTCACTCAGGTCGAAGCTGACCTTCGCGCCATACGTCTCGAGCTTGTGGGTGTAGTCGGCAAACAGCACCAGCGAGGCCAGGCCGGCCGAGCCGATGGCGTAGCCCTTGGTGACGGCCTTGGTGGTGTTGCCCACGGCGTCCAGCGGGTCGGTGATGTCGCGCACGCTGCTGGGCAGCTCGGCCATTTCGGCAATGCCGCCGGCGTTGTCGGTGATGGGGCCGTAGGCGTCCAGCGCGACCACGATACCGGCCATGCTCAGCATGGAGGTGGCGGCCACGGCGATCCCGTACAGACCGGCCAGCGCATACGAGGCGATGATGGCCGCGCAGACGAACAGCACCGGCCAGGCGGTGGAACGCATGGACACGCCCAGGCCCGCGATGATGTTGGTGCCGTGGCCGGTGGTGGACGCTTGCGCGATGTGCTTGACCGGGCTGTACTGCGTGCCGGTGTAGAACTCGGTGATCCAGACCAGTGCCGCGGTGAGGATGAGGCCCACGGCACAGGCGCCGAACAGCTTGAGCTGGCTACCCGAGGCGCCCAGCGCGTTGTCGGGAATGATCCAGGCCGTGACGAACCAGAAGGCGATCAGCGAGAGCACGCCCGCGATGGCCAGGCCCTTGTAGAGCGCGGGCATCACGTTCTTCATGCCCGGGCTGGCCTTGACGAAGAAGCAGCCGATGATCGACGCGATGATGGACACGGCGCCCAGCACCAGCGGGTAGAGCACGGCCTGCATCGGCGCGGTGGCCACCATCAGCGCACCGAGCACCATGGTGGCAATCAGCGTGACGGCGTAGGTCTCGAACAGGTCGGCCGCCATGCCGGCGCAGTCGCCCACGTTGTCGCCCACGTTGTCGGCGATCACCGCCGGATTGCGCGGGTCGTCTTCCGGAATGCCGGCTTCCACCTTGCCCACCAGGTCGGCACCGACGTCGGCGCCCTTGGTGAAGATGCCGCCGCCCAGGCGCGCGAAGATCGAGATCAGGGAGGAGCCGAACGCGAAGCCGATCAGCGGGTTGAGCATCCTGGCCAGGTTGGACGACGGGTTCAGGTTGCCGTTGCCGACCAGGAACCAGAAGAAGCCGGCCACGCCCAGCAGGCCCAGGCCCACCACCAGCATGCCGGTGATGGCGCCGCCACGAAAGGCCACGTCCAGCGCAGGGCCGATGCCCTTGGTGGCCGCCTGCGCGGTGCGCACGTTGGCGCGCACCGAAATGTTCATGCCGATGAAGCCGCAGGCGCCGGAGAGCACCGCACCCAGCACGAAGCCGATGGCGGTGGGGCCGTCGAGGAAGACGCCGATGAGCACCGCCAGCACGATGCCGACCATGCCGATGGTCTTGTATTGGCGTGCGAGGTAGGCCGCCGCACCGGTCTGGATCGCGCTGGCGATCTCCTGCATGCGGGCGTTGCCGGCGTCTTGGGAAAGGATCCAGCTGCGCGACCAGAAACCGTAGATCACGGCGACCAGTCCGCAGGCAAGCGCAAAGATCAGCGCACTTTGACCAACCATGTAGTTCTCCTGCCAGTTATCGACTTGGAGGGGGCAACGCCTCCGGGGCTGCCCCCGCTGCGTTGCTTCCTCGCTGTCGCCGCTGCTGCAGAAGATGCAGCAACGCACAGGCGATTGGCCAACCGCGCCAATGTAGCCAGATTCCCCCCGCTTGCCATCGGGGGCGTCAGGTTGGCGTCGGTAAAATCAGGGTAAATCCGGAGCGCGCAGCGCGCCCGTGCGTCGCCATCGCGACGCTTGCACCCGATTCCCTCAACCCCCCCAAGACATCATGTCCCTCGACAACGTCACCCCTGGCAGCAAGGTTCCCGACTCCTTCAACGTGATCATCGAGATCCCGATGAACGCCGACCCGATCAAGTACGAGGTCGACAAGGAGACCGGCGCCATCTTCGTGGACCGCTTCATGAGCACGTCCATGCACTACCCGACCAACTATGGCTACATCCCCAAGACCATCTCGGGCGATGGTGACCCGGTGGACGTGCTTGTGATCACCCCGGTACCGCTGATTCCCGGTGTGGTGGTGACCTGCCGCGCCCTGGGCATGCTGCGCATGGAGGACGAGGCCGGCGAGGACGCCAAACTGCTGGCCGTGCCGGTGGACAAGATCCTGTCGATCTACACCCAGTGGCAAAAGCCCGAAGACCTGAACCCGATGCGTCTGAAGACCATCCAGCACTTCTTCGAGCACTACAAGGACCTGGAGCCCGGCAAGTGGGTGAAGGTGCTGGGCTGGGAGGGCAAGGAATCCGCCCACAAGGAGATCCTGGACGGGATCGCCAACTACGAGAAGTCGCAGAAGGCCTGATCCGCCGGGTCTTTCAGGCCTTCGGTTCGGGCGCGGCGGGCGGCTCCACCAGCACGTCGCGCAGCACCGGCAGCTTGTCGTTGGTCTGCAGCGTGCGAAAGGGGCCCTTGAGCTGGGCCCCTTCGTACATCTGCAGCTTGCGCGCCAGCATCGTGCCGGTGGACACGCCGGTCTTGCTGACGTAGACCATGCCCTCGCATTCGAGGCTGGTGTCGTTCGGGCCGCCGTTGGGCGCGCCCAGCTGGCCGAAGAGGTAGAGGTCGCCCAGCACGCGGATGCGCCCGCGCACGCTGGCGCCGGTCCAGATGATGAGGCGCCCGTCAACGCGGATGTGGCCTTCGATGTGGCCCTGCACGATCAGGCCGCCGTCGAAATTGAGGTCGCCACTCAGGTCGCAGCCCGCGGCGACGCGGTTGACGATGTTCATGGCCACCGGGTCGATGGTGAGCGTGTCCTGCGCGGTCTTGCTCACCATGGCAGCCTCCCTTGCAGCAAGGGGGCGAGCCAGCCACGCGCGTCGGCGGCCAGCAGAGCGCCAACGATCAGGCCAGTCAATCCAAACAGGGCGATCGCCAGGGCGTGGCGTTCGAGCCAGCGCCGCAGGCCGCGTGGCCGCGGGCGCGGCACGCCCGCGGGCAGCGAGGCCAGGCGCTCGATCACCCAGGGCTGCCAGGCCGGGGTGAGCCGCGGCGCACCGCCATCCACCGGCCATTCGATGCCCTGGGCCTTGAGCGCCGGGGGCGACATCTGGCGTCCGAGCAGCACCGAAAACGGTGCGCCGACGACGGCCTGGGTGAAGAACGCGTCCTGCTCGTCCATGGCGGGCGAGTGTAGGGGGTGTTGCGCGGTTTTCAGCAAGGGCCCCGCTTGAGCGGGTTGCGCGCGTCCAGGTGCTCCAGGTACTGCACCACACCCTGGCCTTCGCGCTGCAGGAAGCGGTCCACCGCTTCAGCGAACGCGGGGTGGGCCAGCCAGTGGGCGCTGGTGGTTTTCACCGGCAGCAGCGCACGCGCCATCTTGTGCTCCCCCTGGGCACCGCCTTCGAAGCGCCGGTAGCCGTGCTCGATGCACCACTGCAGCGGCTGGTAGTAGCAGGCCTCGAAGTGCAGGCAATCCACCCGTTGCAGTGCGCCCCAGTAGCGGCCGTAGGCCACGCGGTGTTCGGGGTCGATGGCGATCAGGCTGCATCCGATGGCCTGGCCGCCGGCTTCGGCCACGAACAGCAGCCAGTGTTCGGGCATGTCGCGGGCCATGCGCGCGAAGAAATCGCGCGATAGGTAGGGCGGGTTGCCGTGTTCGAGGTAGGTGCGCTCGTAGCAGCGGTAGAAGAAATCCCAGTCCGTTTCGGTGATGTTTCGGCCCTGCAGCCAGCGGAACGTCACACCGGCCTCGGCCACCTTGCGGCGCTCCTGGCGGATCTTCTTGCGTTTCTCTTGCTGCAGGCTTGCCAGGAAGGCCTCCCAGTCGCCCCAGCCCGGGTTGTGCCAGTGAAACTGCACGGTGTGGCGCAGCATCAGGCCTTCGCTCTCACAGGCCTGGATGTCTTCCGGTTGCAGGAACAACAAATGCAGCGACGACAGCTCCTGCGCCGAGCACCAACGCACCAGGGTGTGAACCAGCGCGCGCCGCGCGTCATCGTCGGCCGCCAGCAAGCGCGCGCCCGGTACCGGCGTGAACGGCACCGCCACCAGCGCCTTGGGGTAGTAGTGCAACCCGTGGCGGGCATAGGCGTCGGCCCAGGCCCAGTCGAAGACGTACTCGCCGTAGGAATGCGCTTTCAGGTAGACCGCACTGGCCGCGCACAGCGTCTCGCCCTGCCAGAGCGTGATCAGGCGCAGTGCCCAGCCGGTTTCTGGCACGGCGCTGCCGCTTTCGGCCAGGGCGCGCAGGTAGGCGTGTCGGGCAAAGGGGCTCGGGTCGTTGCTGTGGGCCAGCAGCGCGTTCCAGTCGGCCTCGCGGATGTCGGTCCAGTCGCTCAGAACCCGGGTGACATAATGTTTTTCCCCTGTCAGCCCACCTGTTTCCATGACGTTTTCCGTATCGGTTGCCCAGCTCGACTTCGTGGTGGGGGACATGGCGGGCAACGCCCGCCGCATCATCGAGACCGCCCACGCGGCCCACGCGCGCGGGGTGCAATTGCTGCTCACCCCCGAACTCGCGATCTGCGGCTACGCGGCGGAAGACCTGTACCTGCGCCCCGCCTTCATCGACGCCTGCGATGATGCCTTGAAGACCATCGCGGCCGCGACCGCGGGCCTCAAAGGCCTGCACATCGTGGTGGGACATCCCGCGCGGGCCGGCAGCGGCGCGCGCGATCGCAGCGTGTCGGTGCCAGCGCTGCACAACGCCGCCAGCGTGATCGCCGAAGGGCGCACGCTTGCGACTTGCGCCAAGCGCGAACTGCCCAACTACCAGGTGTTCGACGAACGCCGCTACTTCACGCCGGGCCATGCGCCGTGTGTGTTTGCGGTGCCGGACGCAAGAGGCCGTCCCGTTCAGGTGGGCCTGCTGATCTGTGAGGACGCGTGGTTCGAGGCCCCGGCCGCCGAGCTGAAGGCCGCGGGCGCCGAGGTGATGGCCGTTATCAACGCCTCGCCGTTCCACGCCGGCAAGGGCGGTGAGCGCGAGGCCACCATGCGCGAGCGCGTGCGCGAGACCGGCCTGCCGCTGGTGTATGCGCATCTGGTCGGTGGGCAGGACGAAATCGTGTTCGAGGGCCGCAGCTTCGTGCTGGATGCCGCGGGCGAACTGGCGGGCCGTGCCGTGAGCTTCAAGGAGGCCGAGTTCGACGCACGCTTCGAGCGCCAGGGCGGCGGTTGGCGTATCACCGCCGACATCGACCGAGCCCACAGCGCCGAGGCCGACCTGTGGCATGCGCTGGTGCTGGGCGTGCGCGACTACCTGGGCAAGAACGGCTTCCCGGGCGCCATCCTCGGGCTGTCGGGCGGCATCGACTCGGCGCTGGTGCTGGCCATTGCCGTGGACGCGCTGGGCAAGGACAAGGTGCGCACGGTGATGATGCCCTCGCCCTACACGGCAGACATCTCGTGGATCGATGCGCGCGACATGGCCGCGCGCCTGGGTGTGCGCTACGACGAGATCGCGATCGCGCAGGAATTCGATGCGTTCAAGGCCTCGCTGGCGCCCCTGTTTGAAGGGCGCGCCGAGGACACCACCGAGGAGAACCTTCAGGCGCGCATCCGCGGCACGCTGCTGATGGCACTGTCCAACAAGTTCGGCAGCATCGTGTTGACCACCGGCAACAAGAGCGAAATGGCCACCGGTTATTGCACGCTCTACGGCGACATGGCGGGTGGCTTCGCTGTCATCAAGGACGTGGCCAAGACGGTGGTGTTCAAGCTTGCGCGCTGGCGCAATGCGCACGATCCGTATGGCACCGGCGCCAACCCCATCCCCGAGCGCATCATCACGCGCCCACCCAGCGCCGAGCTGCGCCCCGACCAGACAGACCAGGACAGCCTGCCGCCCTACGAGGTGCTCGACGCCATCATCGAGCGCTATATGGAAAACGACCAGAGCCCCGAGACGATCATCGCCGAGGGCTTTGCGCGCGCCGACGTGGAGAAGGTGGTGCGCCTCATCCGCATCAACGAATACAAACGCCGCCAGGCCCCGGTGGGCATCCGCGTGACCCACCGCAGTTTTGGCAAGGACTGGCGCTACCCGATCACGAGCAAGTATCGGTAACCCCCCTGCCGCGCTGCGCGCGACTCCCCCCAGGGGGCGACACCGACGGCCCGGCGAAGCCGGTTCCGTGGTGTCCTTGGCCTGAGGCGTCGCTCAGGCGGCGGTCAGTTCAAGCACCGCGCGCCATTCGCCGACCTCGATGCCGGCCGCGTTCTTCAGCGGCGGCGGGATGAGTGTGGCGAGGGCGGTGCGGGCTTCGTCGTCGAGCCAGCCGAGCTGATCGAGCGCGGCCACCAGCGCCACCATCAGCGGCGCGAGCTGGCCGTCGCTGCACTTGGCGGCGATGCCGATGCCGCGGCTGAAGCTGGCCAGGGCCTGCACGCCGTCGGCGCCGACCTTGCTGAACCAGTCGCCTCGGCCGGCCTGCATCAGCACCAGGTCGTTGCGGCCCTGGCCGCTCACCAGTTCGGGGTGGCGGCTCATGGCGCGTGCAATGCGTTGCGGAGCGCTGCCGTACACCGCATCGGGCGCGCTCGACGTGAGGCGCGCGAAGGCGTGGGCCAGCGCGCGCAAGGGCAGGGCAAAGTTCGGCGCGCTGCAGCCGTCGATGCCGCGCACCAGATCGGCTTCGGGCACACCGGACCAATGGCTCACGCTGCGCGCGATGGCCTGTTGCGTGGGGTGTGCCGGATCGAGGTAGCCCGTCAGGGGTGCGCCCAGCGCGTCGGCCAGCAGCAGCATGCCGGTGTGCTTGCCCGAGCAGTTGTGGTGCAGCGGGCCGAAGCGGGCCCCGGCGGCGGGCTTCTGGCCGGTGAAGCGGAAGAGGTAGGGCTCGTGCGTGCCGCAGGCCAGCGCGGCCTCGTCAGCGCCGATGCGCGCGAGCAGGCTGGCCGCGCGTTCCACGTGCATCGGTTCGCCGTTGTGGCTGGCGCACAGCAGGGCGATGTCGGCGTCGCTCAGGCCCAGCCGCTCGGCCGACGAGGCCACCAGCGGCATGGCCTGCAGCGGCTTGAGCGCCGAGCGCGTGAACACCGGGAACTCGATGTCGCCGCAGGCCGCGAGCACCTGACCGTCGATGCGCACCACCGCGAAGGAGCCGTGGTGCACGTTCTCGGGGTGATCGCCGCGCAGGCAGGCGGCAATGGGGCGGTGATGGGGTAGGGTGTATCGGCGCATGGCGCAGTGTAGGTACACCCTTGGGCATAATGCGCCGACCAGTTGGAGCCCCGCATGAAACAGATCACCGCCGTCATCAAACCGTTCAAGCTCGAAGAAGTGCGCGAGGCGCTGGCCGAGCAGGGCGTGACGGGCCTGACGGTGACCGAGGTCAAGGGTTTCGGCCGCCAGAAAGGCCACACCGAGCTCTACCGCGGTGCCGAGTACGTGGTCGACTTTCTGCCGAAGGTCAAGGTGGAGGTCGTGATCAAGGACGAAGACGTGGACCGCTGCGTCGAAGCCATCGTCAATGCCGCGCGCACCGGCAAGATCGGTGACGGCAAGATCTTCGTGGCGCCGGTGGAGCGTGTGGTGCGCATCCGCACCGGCGAAGAAGACGAAGCGGCGGTCTGAGCCACCGGCGCCTTGCGGGCGCCATCGATTCAGATTTCGTCCAGACGCGATTCGGGCACCAGCCCCGCCGACTGCACCAGCTCCGGCATCAGCGCGTCCACATCGGACGACACGCGCATCAGACCCATCTGCCAATCGCCCATGAACTGCGCCTGCACGCTCGTGCGCAGGAAGGCGAGCAGACCGTCGTAGTAGCCATCGACGTTGAGCAGGCCCACCGGCTTGTCGTGGTAGCCCAGCTGGCGCCACGTCCAGACCTCGAAGAACTCCTCGAAGGTGCCGATGCCGCCGGGCAGGGCGAGAAACGCGTTGGCGTGTTCGGCCATCAGCCGCTTGCGCTCGTGCATGGTGTCCACCACATGCAGCTCGCTGCAGCCATGGTGCGCCCATTCCTTCTCCACCAGGGCCTTGGGAATCACGCCCACCACACGTCCACCGGCCTGCATGGTGCTGTCGGCCACCAGGCCCATGAGGCCGTTGCGGCCACCGCCGTACACGAGTTGGCCGCCGCGCTGCCCGATCCAGCGGCCCACGGCTCGCGCGGCGTCGGCATAGGCGGGGCTCGCGCCGGGGCGCGAGCCGCAGTACACGCAGATGGAGAACGCAGGCTCCGTCAACTCAAGCTCCCGAAATGTGCCCAGATGGCGGCCAGCCAAGTGCCGCCGCACAGCAGCAGGCTCAACAGCACCGCGGCGCTGCCCATGTCCTTGGCGCGCTTCGAGAGCGCGTGCCATTCCGGGCCGATGCGGTCGATGGCGGTCTCGATGCCGGTGTTGAGCAACTCCACGATCATCACCAGAACCACGGTACCGATGAGCAAGGCGGTTTCCACCCAGCCCTGGCCGACCAGGAAGGCCAGCGGCACCAGCACGCAAGCGGCGATGACCTCCTGGCGAAATGCGGTTTCGCCCCAGCCTGCGCGCAGGCCGGCCAGCGAATACTGCAGCGCATGCCAGACACGGCTCAGGCCCGCACGGCGCTTCTGCGGATTGACGTCGTCCGGCGTGGTCATGCCTTCGCGCGCTTGTCCACCGGGGCGTGGTGCACCAGTCGTGTGCCGGCCAGGGCGTCGTGCAGGAACTGCTTCTGGGCGTGAAAGCGCGACAGCAGCGCATACACCGCCACCCAGCCCAGCAGCAGCACCACGAGCCCGCCGCCACTGGCGCCCAGCACCCAGCTCAGGCCCAGCGGGGGCAGGAGCCACAACCACGAAAGCACGTAGCGCCAGAGCGCCCGCCATTGGCTGATCGGCCGGCCTTCGGCATCCACCACGCGGATGTGCCAGGTTTTCTGCGCCAGCGTCTGGCCCTTGTGCCAGAACCAGGTGAAGTAGATGCCGAACACCACGAACAGGAAACCCTGCAACGGGTGGCGGTTGTCCAGCGCGTGGCGCTGCTGGGTGAGCGCGGAAAACAGGTAGCCGGCGATGAAAACGACGCCGAACATGAGCATGCCTTCGTAGAGCCAGCAGGCCATGCGGCGGCGCAGCGAGGGGGCGGTGAGGTCGGGGCGGTTGGTGGCGCCGGCGGCGGGGGCGTCGGTGGTCATGTCGGCATTGGGCGGGTGGGCGCGGATTGTCGCATTGCCGCCCGACACGCAAAAAATCCGCGGCAAGGCATTGCTGCAGTGCCATAATCGCGGATTCTCGTCATCACAAGGCAAACGGATCAGGGTCCGGCGGGTATTCGTTCCGCTCATGGCCACTGGTCTCAAGTCCCGAAGCTGCCCCACAAGGGCGGGCCAAGGGGCACCCAAGGTTTTTCGTCAGAGAAATACCCGAAAGGTTGATCATGGACATCTCGAAGGCCGAACTGGCCTCGGCAGCGGCCGCCACGGCCACCCAGCCCCCCCTCGAACTTCGCGGCGCGGAAATCCTCGTCAAGGCCCTGCAGGCCGAAGGCGTCAAGTACGTCTGGGGTTACCCCGGCGGCGCCGTGCTGCACATCTACGACGCGTTCTACAAGCAGGACACCATCCAGCACGTGCTGGTGCGCCACGAGCAGGCGGCCGTGCATGCGGCCGACGGCTATGCGCGCGCCACGGGCGACGTCGGCGTCGCACTGGTCACGTCCGGCCCGGGCGTCACCAACGCGGTCACCGGCATCGCCACCGCCTACATGGACAGCATCCCGATGGTGATCATCACCGGGCAGGTGCCCACGCCGGCGATCGGCCTGGACGCCTTCCAGGAATGCGACACCGTGGGCATCACCCGCCCCATCGTCAAGCACAACTTCCTGGTGAAGGACGTGCGGCAGATGGCCGAGGTGATGAAGAAGGCCTTTCACATCGCCCGCAGCGGCCGCCCCGGCCCGGTGGTGGTGGATGTGCCCAAGGACGTGTCCTTCAACAAGGCGCCCTGGACAGGCTACCCCGACAGCGTGGCGATGCGCTCGTACAACCCGGTGCGCAAGGGCCACGGCGGGCAGATCCGCAAAGCGCTGCAGCTCCTGCTCAACGCCAAGCGCCCCTACATCTACACCGGCGGTGGCGTGCTGCTGGGCAATGCCACCCAGGAGCTGCGCACGCTGGTCGACATGCTCGGCTACCCGGTGACGAACACGCTGATGGGCCTGGGTGCCTACCCGGCGTCGGATCGCAAGTTCCTTGGCATGCTGGGCATGCACGGCACCATCGAGGCCAACAACGCGATGCAGAACTGCGACGTGCTGCTGGCCGTGGGCGCGCGCTTCGACGACCGCGTGATCGGCAACCCCAAGCACTTCGCGCAGAACGAGCGCAAGATCATCCACATCGACATCGACCCGTCGAGCATTTCCAAGCGCGTCAAGGTCGACGTGCCGATCGTGGGCGACGTGAAGGACGTGCTCACCGAGTTGATCCACATGATCCGCGAGACACCCCAGCGCGTGGACGAAAAAACCCTGGGCGAATGGTGGACGACCATCGAAGGCTGGCGCTCGCGTGACTGCCTCAAGTACGACCGCGGCAACAAGGACGTCATCAAGCCGCAGATGGTCGTCGAGACCCTGTGGAACATGACCAAGGACACCGAGACCTACATCACGTCCGATGTCGGGCAGCACCAGATGTGGGCCGCGCAGTTCTACCGGTTCGACGAGCCGCGCCGATGGATCAACTCCGGCGGCCTGGGCACCATGGGTGTGGGCATTCCCTACGCCATGGGCATCAAACTGGCCAAGCCCGATGCCGAGGTGTTCTGCATCACGGGTGAAGGCTCGGTGCAGATGTGCATCCAGGAGCTCTCCACCTGCCTGCAGTACAACACGCCGATCAAGGTGGTGTCGCTCAACAACCGCTACCTCGGCATGGTGCGCCAATGGCAGGAGATCGAATACTCCGGCCGCTACAGCCACAGCTACATGGATGCGCTGCCCAACTTCGTGAAGCTGGCCGAGGCCTATGGCCATGTGGGCATGCTGATCGAGCGCCCGCAGGACGTCGAGCCCGCGCTGCGCGAGGCGCGCAAGCTCAAGGACCGCACCGTCTTCATGGACTTCCGCACCGACCCGACCGAGAACGTCTTCCCGATGGTCCAGGCCGGCAAGGGCATCACCGAGATGCTGCTGGGTTCCGAAGACCTTTGATCCCCGCGGGCCGGTGGCGACGCCGGCCCATTCCCTCAAGTCGAATCTATTGACCGTCGAGCCCGTGCATTACCGTGCACGGGGGAGGGCGGCGAAAAGAGGAAGCTGCACATGAAACACATCATTGCCGTGCTGCTCGAGAACGAGCCCGGCGCACTCTCGCGCGTGGTGGGCCTGTTTTCGGCCCGTGGCTACAACATCGAGTCACTCACCGTCGCGCCCACCGAAGACCCCAGTCTGTCGCGCATGACGATCCAGACCACCGGGTCCGACGACGTCATCGAGCAGATCACCAAGCACCTGAACCGGCTCATCGAAGTGGTCAAGGTGGTCGACCTCACCGAAGGTTCCTACACCGAGCGCGAGCTCATGATGGTGAAGGTGCGCGCGGTGGGCAAGGAAC